>Ga0105158_1000008_pt1 | contig 93716 bp, 102 predicted proteins | sample LHCtaG_FD_81567 | JGI IMG/M metagenome (GOLD analysis project Ga0105158, IMG submission 81567) | Hot spring microbial communities from Little Hot Creek, USA to study Microbial Dark Matter (Phase II) - LHC4sed_matched | ecosystem: Environmental > Aquatic > Thermal springs > Hot (42-90C) >...
AAGGCAACTGGGAAAATTAAAATTGAATATGCAATAAATAGCGAATTCATTATCTCCACCTCCTTGCTAACTCCCTAAGCGTAAATCGCTTTTCATCACCTTTTTTTTCATCAATCACCTTTACGATTCTATCTGTACATGACATGCATGGATCAATACTTCCAATAATTATCGGTGCATCTGCTAAAGTATAACCTTTAAGCATAAATGGTAAAGCGGAGTTGTTTCGATAGCTAGGTGTTCTAACTCTAATAGAGTAAGGTGTATTTGATCCGTTGGAAACTACATAATAAAAGAGTTCTCCTCTTGGGGCCTCATTTTTTCCTATAGATTCTCCTTCAGGAGGTTTTCCAAGCTTTTCTACTATAGGCCCCTTAACTCTTTTCAAAGCTTCAATGCATTGAAAAGAAATATCCAATGAAACAAGAAGCTCTCTTAACCTAACCATAGTTCTAGCCCAGCAATCCTTTCCCTCTTCTAAAACAACATCCCAAGTTGTATATTCTGAGCTATAAGCCGCAAAGGGATCTGACCATCTTGAATCTACTTTATATCCGCTTCCTCTAGCAGTAGGCCCAACTACTCCCATATTTTTAGCTATTTGAAGTGGAAGAAGGCCTACATCCTCCATTCTTTTTTGAGCCACTTTATGATCTTGAACCATAGATATTAAAAGCTTTACTTCCTTCTTAACTTCTTTAAGGCTACTCTCAGTTTTTTGAAGCATTTCCAATGTTGGATCAATTCTAACACCACCTATTAAATTGCATGCTGTGTTTCTTCTATGACCGCTTAATATCTCAAAAATATCCATAATTTTCTCTCTTGTTTTTAAAGCTAACATAAAAAGTGTTTCAAACCCTATAAGATCTCCGGCTACAGCTAGCCATAAAAGATGGCTGTGAATTCTTTCTAATTCATCCATAAGCGTTCTAATATATTTGGCTCTATCGGGAATTTCTAAATCCCATAGATTCTCCATAGCATTGCAATAAGCGGTTGTGTGAGCTATAGAGCATATGCCGCAAATCCTTTCAGAAATAAATATGCCTCTTTGAAAGCTTTTATCTTCAAAAAGTTTCATGATTCCCCTATGGTTCCATCCAACTTTAATTTCTGCATCTAGAATTTCCTCTCCATCAACTTTAAATTTGAAATAGCAACTTTCAAGAAGAAGAGGATGGTATGGCCCAACTAAAATTGTTGAACCGTCAATTTCTCCAGATTGAGCTGGAAGAGAGACCCAATTCTCCTGCTCATCTTTTTCAAGATCTTCGCTTTCTACAGGTTTAGGCCATTCGTATGGTAGCCAAAGATGTTTTTTTATAGGGTTTCCCAAAAATTTTACTGGCATTAAATCCATCATTTCCCTTTCTGGCCATAATGCTTCCATAGTTTCGGATGTTACTGATGGTAATTCAGGTTCCTCTCTTGAAACATTAACTTTAATGTTAAAATGAAGCTGCCGCTCTAAATGATCTAAAGCATAATGATAAATTACATCAAAGCCATCTAAGCCTAAATCTATAACCGAAATGTGCGCTAATCTAGCTTGAATCGATTTAAAGTAATTAGCTACATCTTTAACTCGATTTTTAGAGATTCTTATATAAACTCTACGCTTGCTTTTTTGATATTTATCCAATAAATCTGATCCTAAAAGCTTTTCTAAATTAGTTTCAATTTCATTAATTAAACTCATAAAGTTTAAACCCCCAAGCTATTTATTCAAAAGGCTTTTAGAAATATTCTCTATTAAAGGATCGATGACTCCCATAAATAAATAAGCTGAGATAATTAAAAGAGTGAGGCAACAAAGCATGGTTGATGCGATCATTAAGCTTGGAAGCTTTAAATGATTTTCTTGTCTTTTCCCTAAAAAGGCTTTATGAAATGTTATGCCATAAAAAAGAATTGTCCCTAAAGCTATTAAAAGAAGGGCTATCACTATAGTAAAATCGAGCATACGAAAAGCCTCAAGAATTGTGTGAAATCCTAAAAGCGGCGGAACCATGCCTAAGCTTAATGCTCCCATTAAAAAAGAGAAAGTTGTAGCAGATGTTATGCGAGCTAGTCCCCCCATGCTTGCAAGATCTCTTGTTTTAAAAAGAAAGACAATATTACCAGCAGAAAGAAAGAGCAGGCTTTTAGCTAACCCATGATTAATTATATGGATAATGGATATGCTTAAAATTGGAGCTGCTGAATGCAAAATAGCTAAGCCTGTAATAAAAACTATAATTCCTATTTCACTTATGCTTGAAAATGCCAAAATTCTTTTTAAATCCCTTTTAAAACCTAGCATAGCGATTTTAATTCCGCGAATTTCTAGAAAAGCGAAAATTAATCCCACTATCGCTGAAGCAATTCCAAATCCTATCAAAAAGTATGCAACCATTAACTCATAAAAGCCCAGCAAGCTTACGGATCTTATTAATGCAAAAACAACAGCTTGAGCTAAAATACCAGAGAGGGCAACACTTATAGGAGCTGGAGCTTCAGAGTAAGCTTGAGGAAGCCAAGCTAAACCAAAGGGAACCAAACCTGATTTTATTCCAAAGCCTAAAAGAAGAAGAATGCATAAATTCACTTTTGTTGCTGAACTTAAGCTAGCAAGCTTAGGATTCAAAAGATTTACAGTGCCAGCGATAGATTGCAATTCAAATATAGCTATTAAAATCAAAAGCGCTCCAATTATGCTTAATGCGATATAAATGCATGCAGCCTTAAGCGCTGCTTTAGTTCTACCGAAAAGAATTAATAAAGCGCTAGAAGCTGTAGATGCTTCTAAAAAGGCAAACAATATAACCAAGTTAAAGCTTATTGTTAATCCAACTATAGTTCCAAAGAGGAGCATTAGTGAAGCAAAGTAAAGATTTTCAAAAGGTTTTTCCTTCATGTAGTCTATAGAATACATTATTACTAGAATCCCTAGAAATAAAATCATCTCAGAAATTAAAAGGCTTACGAAATCTATTGTTATTGAACTAAATTCGATGTGAGTGCTAGTATTAAAAGAAGAACTTAGTAAGTAGGAATTTAAACCAAGGGATAATGATAGAATAGCGATAAGCACAATATTACGTAGTTTTTTTGAAAAAAGACCAATAGGAGTTAATATAGCTCCAAAAAGAGGTAATGCTAATGGCATTAAGACTATTTGATTCAAAGACTCTCCTCCTCTTTCACTTTTCCTTCAAGCAATGCGAAAGGTGGCGAGTAAACCTCTTTAGGATAAATATAAGGTGGCTTTGCGGTTCCTCCAAAGAAAATAGCTTCAGGATGTATTTTCTTTGGGTATAAAGTTGGGATTATTGCAGAAATCAATATATATATGGTAGCGATGGAGATCAGCTCCGCATAAAAGAAAAGCTCAGTAAGCTCTTTTGCTACTGTAGCAATAAGCGCTACAGAAGCAACTAAAATTGAGATAACGAAAAACAAAGGCAATCTTTCCTTTTTGAGGGACATTAAATTCCACCAAACTTAACGCTGTTTAATACAAGTAAGGACTAACCATCCTAAAGTAGGAATTCTATTTAAATTTTTTTATTAAAATATCATCTCTCTATTTAAAATTAGTGGAAAAGCAGAAGATAAGTTTGATATTTATGATAGAATTCATCTAAAACTAAGCTTTTTCGCTATAAATTTTCTTATGGAATTTAAAAGAGCTTTTATTAAGCCTTCATTGCCTCTTAAAGCTAAAACTGGTAGGTTTAGAGCTGATAAGAGGTGCATAATAAAAAAATGGCATTTTATACGTCTATTACTGAGTGGGAATGGATAATATGGCTTAAATGCTATGGTTTTTATAAAACAGCTTGGAGAAAGCTTAAGTAAATGGATAATGAATGGGCCATTATCTAGAATACTTGAAGCATAAAGGTATAAAAGTGAATATATCGCTTGATCCAAAAAATAGATGTAAGCCAAAGCTTAAAAAACCTTATAGACTTGATGTAAAGTATAAGACTTATAAAAAGGTTCTTTGTTTGACTAATAAGCTTTAGAAAACTAGCTTTAATATGAAAAAAGACTTGCATCAACCTTTTTAGGCTTTATATAAATAGCTTGCACTCTCATATACCTAAGGGTTTTTGAGATGAATTTAAAAATTTTATAACGATTATTACGTCCACTGCCAAATATTGGCATATCGCCTATAACCACTTAAAGGTTCATCAAAGCCTAGGAGCGCCGCCATTGTAATAATGAACTTATCTTGTCAGTATCTGGCTGTTGACCAAAAAGCTTAAATATAACAATGTTATATAACATTGTTATAATCTGGAGGCTCCAACATGAAAGCTCAAAACAAAGAACAACCCCTTAACACAATCCTTTACGATTTAAAACCTTTCAACACCTCTGAAACGTCGAATTTATCGAAGGCACGGCATAAACTCTGGATGAAAACCATTTTCCCAGCAACAGTCGTTACAGCATTCCTATTGTTAAAGGCAACAGCCTTCCCCCCATCCATCTATCCCTTGATAGGATTCATCACAGGGATTTTGGTAGGCGTTTCAGGAGTAGGAGCTGGTTCAATCCTAACTCCAACCTTAATTTTAGGCTTTGGAATAAACCCTCCCACAGCCGTTGGCACAGATCTACTTCACGGCTTCCTCATGAAATCTGTTGGTTCTATGAAACATTTTAACCAGAAGACCGTCAATGGAGAATTGACGAAGCAACTACTAATCGGTGCGGCGCCCGCCTCTCTAATGGGCGCATTGTTAACATCTCATCTAGCCAAAGGAAGCCTCAACCAGGTTAACGCATGGATCATCTTCACACTTTCAGGTTTACTAATCCTCACCGGCGCATTAACGCTAGCTCAAACGTTTGCCTCAGCTAAATTATCCGGTCAGAAGCTATTACTTGCAGCCTCCTCCTCTGTTTATAAGGCGATGGCCCTTATAGTAGGCTTTGTAGTAGGCTTTTTAGTCAGCGTCACCTCCATCGGTGCTGGCGCCTTATTAATGCCCTTCCTACTCCTATTCTTTCCTATCTCTCTACGCCATGTGGTTGGGACCGATATATCGGTGGCTGCCATTCTTACAGCGATACCAGGACTCACCTACCTTTACTTTGGATTAGTAAACCTGAAGCTATTAGGTTTACTGCTCATCGGCTCGGTACCCGGAATTTTGATTGGAGCCAGTTTAAATCATATGGCGCCAATTAGGGCTATAAGGCTTTTATTAGGCGTCATTTTAACCATCATAGGGTTCATCATGATATTGTTTAGGTGATTGGAAATGATTAAAAAGCAAGTTTTGGAGGATTTGAAGCAAAGGCTTGAAGGCGAAACGGCTGAGGTAGTCTTAAAATGGGCGTTAAATAGGTTTCATCCGAAAATAGCCCTCGCTTCCAGCTTCAGCGCCGAGGACGTTGTGTTAATAGACATGTTATGTAAGTTGCAGGAAAACCCCCGTATCTTTACTATAGACACGGGCAGGCTACCTCAAGAAACATACACCTTAATTGACCGAATAAGGAACAAATATAGCGTAACCATAGAGGTTTACTTCCCTAGAACAGAGGATGTTGAAGCAATTGTCAGAAACCACGGCTTAAACCTGTTCTACAAAAGTTTGGATTTAAGGGTTCTATGCTGTAATGTGAGGAAGGTTGAGCCCCTGAAAAGGGCCTTGAAAAACTTAGAGGCTTGGATAACAGGTTTGAGGAGAGAGCAGTCTCCTTCTCGAAGGGGAATATCGAAAATAGAGTTGGATCAAGACCATGGTGGATTGATAAAGGTCAACCCGATCGCAGACTGGTCTAGAGAGCAAGTATGGGATTACATAGTGAAAAATAAGGTTCCATATAACGAGCTTTACGATAAGGGATACGCTAGCATAGGTTGCGCCCCTTGCACAAGGCCGGTTAAACCAGGAGAAGAGGAGAGAGCTGGTAGATGGTGGTGGGAAAATAGTGGCGTAAAGGAATGCGGGTTACATCACAACTTCAGGATCAAAATTAAACCTTAAAAATAGGGGACATAGATTGGTTTCAGAACCCTATGGTGGTAAATTAGTATTAAGTGTGATGAATGAAGAGGAGAGAGCGAAGTGGTTAAGCGAGTTTAATGAGCTTCCAAGATTAGAGATGGATAAAAGAGCGGCATTGGATGTCGAGAAAATCGCCTTCGGGGCTTACAGTCCTTTGGAGGGGTTTATGATCGAAGACGAGTACCTAAGCGTGTTGCATAAGGAAAGACTGATGAATGGCTTACCTTGGACAATTCCCATAATATTCACTCCAACAATCACGTGGGTGGCGAAGGATACGAATGTGGGAGAAAAGGTGGTGTTGTGTTTTCGAGGAAGGCCAATTGCCATCCTAGAAGTGGAGGATAAGTTCACATATAATAAGAGGGAGCTCGCCGAACAAGTTTATGGTGTGTATGATCCCTGTCACCCAGACGTAAGGAAAATTCAAGCCTCCGGAGAAATTGCCTTGGGAGGTAAGGTGAAGTTGATTCAACCCGTCACAAAGCTTGAAGCATTTCGAGAACTAACACCTAGCGAAGCTCGTGGAGAATTTGAGAAAAGAGGGTGGTCCACGATCGCCGCGTATCAGACTAGGAACCCTCCTCATTGGGCTCACGAGTACATTCAAAGATGTGTGTTGGAAATTATGGACGGCCTCTTTATTCATCCAGTTATCGGTGAATTGAAGCAGGGAGATTTTCCCCCTGAAGCCATAATTCAAGGCTATATGTACCTGGTGGAGCATTATTATCCGAAAAATAGAGTGCTCCTCTCCCCGCTTTCCATTTCCATGAGATATGCTGGACCCAAGGCAGCCGTGTTCTTAGCGATCATAAGAAAAAACTACGGTTGCACCCATTTCATCGTAGGAAGGGACATAGCCGGCGTGAGAAACTACTATGAACCCTATGCAGCCCATAAAAAGCTTAAGGAGTTAGACATTGGCATAGAGCCAATTCTCTTCAAGGAATCATTTTACTGTAAACGATGTCATATAATGGCAACGGAGAAAACCTGTGGCCACTCAGCAAAAGATCGAGTAGAAATTCGCATGACGCTCATTAGGGATATGATAGCTCAAGGGATCAAACCTTCAAGCGACGTGATGAGACCTGAGATCGCAGAAATTCTGTTCAATTTCAGAGAAAAATTGCGGTGTGATTGGGGGGAAGAAGGCGATTGATGTAGTCCATCTCCTGTGCAAACCAGAAAATAACGTTATTTTAGAGCTCATGAAAGTTGGAGGAGGAAAGTCTTTATATGTATTTCTTACGGCTCAAGCATTTAAACATAATTTTTACGCTGATATTGGCTTACATTCTTTTTGGCAGATAGTAAATAGTAACGCATCCTCAATAATAGAGGTGAGTAAGTATTATAGATTCATTAGAAAGATTTGTTGGAAAGTATGCTTTAGGATATGAAAAAGGCGAAGGATCGAATCACTTCCTAAGAATCAAAGTGGTTGGGGGAGAATTAACTACCACTCAAGCTAAAGCGATAGCTGAACTTTCTGAAACTTATGGAAAAGGATACCTAGAAATAACTACTAGGCATGACATTCAATTACATTGGATCGAAGATGAAGATGCTCCAGAAATATTCGCTAAGCTTGAAGAGGTAGGCTTAACCACAGATATGTGCGGTCAAGCTTATCCGGAAGCTAGATATGGCGATGTGAGAAACATAGTTTCATGCCCAGTCTCAGGCGTGCAAAAAGGAGAGCTTATTGATACTTTACCAATAGTTAAAGAAGCTGTAAAGTTTTTTACAGGCAAGAAAGAATATTTGGATTTACCAAGAAAATTTAAGATAGCCACATCTGGATGTCCGTTAAACTGCATTAAGCCTGAGATTAACGATTTAGCTCTTATAGCCGTTAAAACAGAGAATAGCATAGGATTTACTGCTTTAATTGGAGGAGGAATCGGTCCCCCTCCAATGTTGGCTAGACCTCTGAACGTTTATATACCGCCTGAAGAAGTTTTAAGCTTTCTTAAAGCTATCATAGAAGTTTATAGGGATTATGGAAGCAGAGAATCTAAAGCTAAAGCTCGCTTTAAATGGATGGTTGAAGCTTTAGGAATAGAAAAAATCAGAATGCTTATAGAAGAGAGATTAGGTAAAAAGCTTGAAATCTTTGATGCAAAAACCTTAAAGCTGAATTGGGGAGAGCATATAGGCTATCAGCCTCAAAAGCAGGATGGCTTATTCTTTCTTGTAGTTCCAATTCCGTTGGGTATGTTAACTGCTGATAAATTTTTAAAGATCGCACAGATAGCAGATGATTATTGCGAAGGGAAATTTAGGCTTTCACCACTTCAAAAGATAGTTTTAATAAACATTCCTGAAGAAAAGTTGAACGAAGTTAAAGAAAGGCTTGAGCAAATAGGCTTTTCTATGAATGGGTCTTTTCTAAGGTGGACTACAGTTGCCTGTCCAGGGCACTTCTGCGGAAAAGCTTTAGAAAATCCTAAAGTTAGGGCTTTAGAAGTTATAAAGCATTTAGAAAATGTTCTTAATGGTAAGCTTGAAAATGGATACATTAGAATATGCTTTAGTGGTTGTCCTAACAGCTGTGGTCATCATGCTATAGCTGATATAGGGCTTCAGGCGGTGAAGCTGAGAGGTAACAATCCTATGCCAGCATACGATATTTATCTCGGGACGGAGACAAAGGTCTCTAAGCTTTTTCTTAAAGCTGTTCCAGCCGATAAAGTTAAACTTAAGCTAGAAGGCATTCTTAAGGCTTACTTAAATTCACGAGATGAATTTAAAAGTTTTAGAAATTTCGCTGAAAGTTTATTAACGAGGGGAAGCTTGAATGAGTATAAAGTTTGAAAAAATAGGTGAAGATAGGTTTCTTTTAGAAATTTTAGGTTACACTTGTCCATATCCAACACTTTACACAGTAAAGACTTTAAGCAAGCTCAGCCCAGGAGATTTATTGGAGGTTGTAACAGATAGCCTTCCTTCATGCGAAACTATACCTCAAACGGTAGAGAAGAAGGGGCATAAAGTATTAAGCGTGACTCAAATTGGAAAAGCACTTTGGAAGATAAAGATAAAAGTATAAGGAGGAGATTGCTTTGAAAACTAAAGACATTGTTTTAATAGCATCCTTTTCTGCTATGTGGACTGTTTTACAGATTTACCTCGGGCCGATTGTTGGACGATTTTCTATAGGTCCATTATCCTTTCATGGAACTGTGAATCGCGTAGTAGGTTGGCTTCTTATGACTGTTTTAGCAGAGCAAACAACAGGTTTTGGAAAAATAACCTTAATGGCGGTTATAGCAGCTCTTGGAACTAGGCCCATAAGAGGAAACATTCTTGAAGGGATCATTGTAGGTGTAGGCTACGCCTTCGGAGGACTAATTTTTGATGTATTAATTAATTTAAAATCCCAAAGAGGGAGAGGATTCTATACCTTGGTATCGATAGTTTCTGGATTATCAGCTTCGATTCCATACATAGCTTCTAAAATTTATTTTTTAGGCTTTTCAGGCTTTATGATGGCTTCTCCTGCCTATATATTTTCAATAGCTAAAGGGGTTTTCTTTAGCATCTTGGGCTCTAGCTTAGGTTCAGGGGTTAACGCTTCCTTAAGATATTTAAAAAAGGCTTATAGCTGAAAAAATTAAAGTGCATTAATGTGCTTGGCTTAAAATTTCTGAAATAAGTTCATGATCAATTTCGGAAACGTTGTATATTTTACCTTCTCTTTGAGGCTTGTAAACTTTTTTAATCATCTCTATTCTATCCTTTAGGCTTGGACATTCTTTAAGCCATTCTTTATATTTTTCCATAGATTCTCTAAGCTTTGGATACCTCGATATTATTTGATTACCATTCTTCTTTAAAAAATCTAAAATGTACTCATAGTATGAAAAAACGCTATCTGCCGATATAACTAATATATCGCCTTCCTTTAATTTTCTAGCAAGCTTTATAGCGTAAGCAAATCCCATACCTGTTGATGGACCTGCATAAATTCCTTCCTCCCAAAGTTTTATTAAAGCCGCATAAGTATCTAGGTCATCTACAGTAACTACTTCTCCACCTAATGTTGGAGAGTATATTTCTGGGCTCCATTCGCATCCATTAACTATATGGTGCACGCCTGGCACATGATGCTCCTTAGGAGGTTGCACACCTACGATTTTAACCTTACTCCCTTCCATTCGGTTTCCTAAAGACAATCCCATAAATGTCCCTACACTTCCAAGTTGAACAGGTATGTAATCAACTCTATCGAGTTGCTCCTTTATTTCTTGCCAAGTCATGAATAAATGGGAAAGAACGTTTTGCCAGCTATTGTATTGATCTATGTTTACTAGCTGAAGACGGTTATGCTCAGCTAGCAATCTTGTAAAGAAAACTGTTGTCTCCCTTGGACAAAGATCGTATTCCTCAGTTATATGTATAATATCAACTCCCAATGCTGTAAGAATTTTAATATTTTCTTTAGGTATTTTAGGTGGAACTACAGATATAAGCCTTCTTCCTTCTTTTATAAATTTTAAGCCTAATTCTCTAGCAAAGTTTCCTGAAGATGCTGAAATTATAGCTTTTCTCGAATTTATATATCCTTTTTTAGCAAGATCTTCCAGTATAAAAAGAGCTGGTTTACGCTTTATGGTTCTTAACGGATCCTCATCAATATTTTTAGGATATTCCCTTTTAAGGAAAATATTAACTTTGCCGTTAGATAAACCCTTAACTTCTTCTATCCTTGTTGGTTTAAGCTCTTCTTTGTATATGGCTTCTATAATTTTTATCGCCTTCACGCCAATAGTATAATTATAACTGCGTTATAAATTTTACGCAGCTATGATGCTTAAATTTTGAAGCGCTAAGCTTAGTAAATAACAAAAACTTCATAAAGCTTAAAAGCGCTTTACGCAAAAACATACTTTTGTTTTTAGGCGAATATTAATGATTAAAAAATGCTTTAATGAGGAATCTCCTGAATATGTTAGGATAAGTTTTGCAGCTGCTATAACGCTTAGATTTATGCCAGGAAAATTCTTTAGAGATGCAAAGCTTTATTGTCTTAATCTTCTGTTAGCATATAATGATGGATGCGTTGGCAAATGTGCTTACTGTGGACTCTCCAAATCTAGAGTAATAAGTAAGCCATGGATTGATCAAAGTTTTATTCGAGTAGATTGGCCTATTGTTCCTTTAAAGGAATTCATTAAAAGAATGGAAAAATGTCCTCATATAGAAAGAGTATGCGTTTCAATGATTACGCATAGGAAAGCTCCTGAAGATACATTAACGATTGTAAGAAATCTTAGGGAAAAAACGGATTCTATATCTTCTTTAATAGCTCCAACAATTGTTAATGAAGGTTGGCTATGTAAGCTTAAGGATGCTGGAGCAGATAAAGTTGGCATAGCAATAGATGCGGCAACTCCTAAGCTTTTTGATAAATTAAGGGGTAAAGGAGTTGGAGGCCCACATAGATGGAGTTGGTACTGGAGAATCGCTGAAAAGGCTTTAGAAATATTTGGAAGACATAATGTAGGAATTCATCTTATAGTTGGCTTAGGTGAAACTGAAGAAGAAATGGTTATGACCATTCAAAAGGCTTACAATATAGGGGCCTTAACGCATTTATTTTCTTTCTTTCCAGAGCCTGGCTCACTGCTTGAATTTCTTCCTCAACCTCCAATAGGAAAGTATAGAAGGATTCAGCTAGCAAGATACTTAATAAATAAAGGTATATCAACTTACGAAGAAATGAAGTTTGATGAAAAGGAAAGAATAATAGATTTTGGAGTAAGCAAAGAAACTTATGATAAAATTATTGAAAGCGGTCTTCCTTTTATGACTTCTGGTTGCGCAGGTAGAAGCATGGAAAATGCTTGTAATAGGCCTTTTTCTGATTGCACTCCATATCAAGCATATATAGGTGAGATGAGGAACTTTCCTTTTAAACCAAGCGAGGAAGATATCTTTATAATAAAAAAACAAATTAAAGATTATTCAGACACCCCTATTAAGGTATGGATTAATAAAAATGAGGATTCAACTGATGTCTTTTAATGCTAATGAAATTATAAGTGAATGCTTTCAAAGCAAGCCTTCAGAACTAAAGCTTCTATTTAGGGAAGCATTTGAATTACGTAGGAAAAATTTCCCAAATGTTATTTATTTTTATTCACCTGGAGTAATCCGCTTTGCTTCATCATTTAATGATGCAAAAAGCTTGCTTAAATTTCCAGCCATTTCAATAACTGGAAGAAAATGCTATCTTAATTGTGAACATTGTAAAGGAAAGCTTTTAGAAAGAATGATTCCTGCTGAAACCCCTCAAAAATTGTTTAAAATATGCCTTAAAATTAAGGAGGCAAATGGAGAAGGATGTCTCATTAGTGGAGGGAGCTCTAAGGATGGGCATGTACCTTTAATAAATTTTATACCAACAATTAAAAAAGTGAAAAAGTTAGGATTAAAAATTGTTGTGCATACAGGTCTTATAGATCAGAATTTAGCTGAAGCACTTGCATCAATAGATGTTGATGGAGTCATGATAGATATAATTGGATCAAATGAAACCATCAACAAGGTATATCATCTTAATTCTACTATAGAAAGCTTTGAGAATTCCCTTTCTCTTTTAGAATCAAACAATATACCATCAATTCCACATATAGTTGTTGGATTGCATTTTGGAAAGTTAAAGGGAGAAAAAGAAGCGTTAAAAATGGTAGCGAGACATCGAATCGCTGCTTTAGTAATCGTTTCATTAATGCCTTTAGAAGGTACAAGAATGGAAGATGTAGCTCCTCCTTCTCCTATTAAGGTTGCAAAAGTAATCTTAGCTGCAAGATTTTTAATGCCTAATATACCTTTACTTCTTGGCTGCGCCAGCCCTAGAGGATTATATAAAATTTATCTAGACGCTTTCAGTATTAAAGCTGGAGTAAATGGAATAGCTTATCCAAGCGATGAAGCTTACGGTTTAGCTAACAAATTAAAATTAAAAGTTAAAACCTTCAATGAATGCTGTTCTCTTTTATGGAAGGAGTTTTGTAAGAGGGAAAAAACTTGAAAATATGGCGATTTATAGATACGGGAGCTCGTAGCGCAGCAGAGAATATGACATTAGATCAAGTCCTTCTTGAATGCAGAGCAAAGCGTTTAATCCCTGATACTATACATCTTCTTAGATTTAAACCCTCTTCAGTGCTAGTAGGATATCATCAAAATGTGGAACACGAAGTGAGGCTTAATTATGTTATAGAAAAAGGTATAGATGTAAATAGGAGAATTACTGGAGGAGGTGCGATATACTTTGATGAATCATCTATCGGATGGGAGATAATAGCTTTAAAAAGCTCTATTCCACCATATAAAAGCATTGAAGAGCTTTTTGAAATGATGTCTAAAGGAGTGATTGAAGCACTTAAGCTTCTTGGAGTGCAAGCATCATTTCGCTTAAAAAATGATGTTGAAGTTAACGGTAAAAAGATCTCTGGAACTGGCGGGACAGAATATGAAGATGCATTTTTATTTCAAGGCACATTGCTTGTAAATTTTGATGTTGAAACTATGATAAAAGCATTGAGGATACCAATTGTAAAGCTTAAAGATAAAGAGTTAAATTCAATTAAAGAAAGGATTACTTGTCTTAAATGGGAATTAGGCTATGAACCAAATTATGAAGAAATTAAAAAAGTGTTAAAACTTGGATTTGAGAAGGCGCTTAAAGTAAAGCTTGAATATGGGAATCTTACTAAGGAAGAAGAAACTCTTTTCCATGAAAAGCTGCCTTGGTTTAGCTCAAAAAACTGGATATTTTTGGATAGAGGGGCTTCAAAAGAGGCAGCTTTAGTTTATAGTATAGCTAAAAAGCCTGGAGGAATTATTCAGGTATCTCTAGCTTTAGATGAAGAAGCTAAATTTATTAAAAGCATATTTATAACAGGAGATTTTTTTGTTTTTCCATCCCAAGCTATCTATGATCTTGAATCAAGATTAAAATTTACTTCATGTGATGAAAGCGAAATTAAAGAAGTAATTTTTAACTTTTTTAAAGAAAGAAAGGTAAAGATGCCTAAGATATCTCCTGAAGATATAGTAGATGCAATCCTAGAAGCTATAGATAAAATTTCCTATAAAAACTTTGGCTTTACTAATGAAGAAATAAATCATATATATCCTGTTACGAAGAATGCAAAAAATGTTTTGCTTGGAGAATGTGAGTTTCTTCTCTTGCCTTATTGCGCCAAACATTTAGCCTGCAAGTATAGAAAGGTAGAGGGATGCGTAAAATGTGGCATGTGTTCTGTCGGAAAAGCTTATGAATTAGCTGAAGAAATTGGCATAACACCATTAACCATTCAAAATTTTGAGCATTTAATAGATGTATTAGAAGCGATGAAGAAATCTGGTTGTAAAGGATTTATTGGCTGCTGCGAAGCATTTTATCAAAAGCATCGAGAAGATCTTGAAAAATTTGGAATTCCTGCTTTACTTATTGATATAGATGATAGAACATGTTATGATTTAGATAAGCAAAAGGAGGCTTACAAGGGAAATTTTGAAGCTCAAACAAAGCTTAAATTAGATATTCTTTTTAAAATTGCTAAGCTTCTTCAAAGGAGATTAGCTAATGCTTGATGTAGTGATTGTTGGAGCTGGCCCTGCAGGAATTTCTTCAGCATTAAAATGCGCCAAAAACGGATACAATACCTTAATTATTGAAGAAGGCAAAGGAATCAAACCATACGGTGGAGTGGTTCCAATAGCACTTTTAAGTGATTTAAAGCAAAAGCTTGGGCTAAAAATGCCTTTAAGCTTATTAAGCTATCCTAAAATGCTTGGATTGTTTTATGTACCGCCCAGTGGCAAAGAAAAGGGAGGCTTTGTAAAAGGCTACAAAATTTTAAACATCAATAGATGCCTTTTTAATGAATGGCTTCGTTTAATTACTAAGGATCGATATATACCAATTTTGTTTAACGCTAAATTTATAAAATTTCAAGAAGAGAAAGAACATATTAAAGTTTTTATAAAAAAGGATGATGCTATTTTAAAGATTAAAACCAAGTATTTAATAGGTGCTGATGGAGTTTTTTCAAGGGTGCGAAAGCAAATTTACCCTAACCTCGATACGGATGTTACAGCAATTCTCCAAGAATATTGGGATGCGAAAAGAGATTTTAATGAATTTTTCTATATGTTTTTTAGAAAGGCCATTACGCCTACTTATGGTTATGTTATTCCAAAAAATAAACTCTTCATTATTGGAACAGGAGTTCCAAAAAAAGATGTTGGGAAGCTTCAAGATTGCATTATGAAATTTAAAAAATGGTTGAAAGAGGAATTTTGCTTTAAGCCTTTATTCTTGAAAAAGACAGAAATAGGTTTTATACCGCGATTCACACCTGTGATTGGAAAAAGGAATGTCATTTTGGCTGGAGACGCTGGAGGTTTTTGCAATCCTTTCTCTGGAGAAGGGATTAGATTGGCAATTGAAAGTGGAGCAAGCGCTGGTGAAGCATTAAAGAAAGCTGAATTAAGCGGCGATTTTTTAGCCTACGCCTATAACCAATGCATTGAAGAGATTGCTAGCTTTATTTTAAGAATGCTTGAGTTTACGCTAAGCATGAATGATGAAATTGCAGAAGAATTTGTAAGTAATGAGCTTTCTAGAAATTGGAAGATTGAAGTAGATTTTTAATTATTTAAAAAAAGTCCCCTCTTACACTTATAGTATACAAAATACTAATTGCACCCATTAAAGGCAACGAGATTAATATTATTTAATCCTCTTAAGGTTGATAAAATCTTCCAATAAGAAATAAAGCTGCCATTAATGCTATTATAAAAATAAAAATAGTAATAAGCAACCCGAATCTAGCTAAAGATTCTTTCTATATGTTATATCTCTGGTTTAATTTAAATAATGTCTTTTGCATTAAGATTAATCCTGAAGCTTCTAGGCTTAACGCCTTTAATAAAGGCTTATTAAGAGTTAAATCGTGAAGAGAGCTAATTTTCCAAAAAGCAAACCTTATAAAATACTAAGCATTTAACTCATAATTCAAACGTGAGGTTGAAAAAGATGAGATATAAAGAATATGATTTCCCAGATGATCTTTATTATACGGATAGGCATCTTTGGGTAAAAAAGGAAAGTGATGGAACTATATCTATAGGCTTTGATGATTTAGCTCAAAAGCTTATAGGTAAAGTTATGTTTGTAAGGCTTCCAAAAAAGGGAGCAGTTTTAGAGGCTGGTAAAGAATTTGGCACTGTTGAATCTGTTAAATGGGTTGAAAGGTTAAAAGCTCCTATAAGCGGCATTGTAAAGGATGTAAACGCTTCTCTTAGAACTAATCCAAGGCTTGTGAATCAAGAACCTTATAATGCATGGTTTATAAAGGTGGATCCTACTGAAAAGCTTGAAGAAGAATTATCGCAATTAATTCATGGAGAAAAATTGGCGGATTGGATAAAAAAAGAAGTAGAAGAAAAAACTAAATGAAAGTAAAAGAATTAAGGTGGTTTTATTTAGGCAAATCTTTTATTGTAAATTCTAACCCTAACTCCTTAAGTTTTTCTTCGCTAGGTATACCGTTAGGCCAATTCTTTACTTTATAATATTCATTTAGCATTTCTCTTAAAGGCGGAATTTTACCAGCGGCGCCCCCTTCTGTTCGCGGTTCGAAAAATCGTTTAGGAAGCCAATCATCTTTTTCCGGCTTAAGCCCATTCTTTAGGTTGAACATTCGCTGCAGATTTATGATGCGTTCACCAATTTTAAGCAATTCTTGAGGAGTTAGATTCCATCCAGTTGTTGCATTTAAAAGCTTAGTTGTCCAAGTGAAGGTTACGCCTGAAAATTCATAGAAGAAGCACCATACAAGCGAATTGTTTACAGCTTGTCTATCTTGATATTTAGCTTGAGCTAACCCTTTATACTCTTTCGCAAATCTATCTAATGGTTGGCTTAATTCAGGTCCAGCTTCAGGAAATGGAACACCAAGCTCTATAGCTTCTGGAAAACCGTGAAGATGGCATGCACCTCTCGTGGATGTTGCGGTTTCCACAGCCATAGAGAAGAATGCTCTAGGATCATGAGCTGGAACAGCAGCACCATTAACATGCAACGCTATATCTGGGCATTCTAAAGCTTCTCCAGCAACTCTTAAACCTTCACCTAATAATCGAGGAACTTTACCCTCTCTTTTCACAATTTTTTCAAGTAAAGCTAGCATAGCATCCCCGTCTCCCCATTTAAGCTCTATTCCACCTAAATCTTCCTTTGTTATTTTTCCTTTTTCATAAGCTTCCATCGCGAAAGCACATACACCACCAAACTCTATTGTATCTATGCTCCATCTATTACAAAGTTCATTAGCTTTATTTATAGCTAGCAAATTATCAATTAAGCAGTTTGAGCCTATCATCGCTAAAGTTTCATATTCTGGACCATAACTATCCATAGCATATTTTTCTGGATAATCTATTTTTACTCTTCTATGGCAACCCATTACGCAATAGGAGCAGGCTTCAGGCTTAGGCTTTAAAACTTCATTATATTTTCCAGGTCCTCCTACAGGAGCACCTATTTTAATAGCTCCCTCTCTCCACCGGCTTTGCGCAAAATTCTTTATTGGTAAAAGACCGTTTTCTTCTCTAGGAATTATAGCCATCGGTTGACCATAATCTCTATTTAGTTTAGTGAATTCAGCTTTATTTATTATTGGCAAAAGCTCCTTTAAGTATTCTTTTAAAAGATCTGGTTCTGCGACTTTAATTTCTTTGGTACCGCGGAAGGCTATTGCTTTTAGTTTTTTAGATCCCATAACTGCGCCCATTCCTGTTCTGCCAGCGCAGCCATGACCATAATTACAAATTAAACCAGCGTATCTAACTAAGTTTTCAGCTCCAGGCCCTATAGGAGCTACTTGAATTTTTTCATCTTTTAACTCTTTTTTAATAGCATCTTCAGTTTCATAAGCATCTTTTTTACCCCATAAATGAGAGGCATCTCTTAGTTCAGCTTTTCCATCATGAACCCAAAGGTAAACAGGTTTATCAGCTTTTCCAGTTACAACTATCGCGTCAAATCCTGCTCGCTTAAGCTCATGAGCATTATATCCGCCTCCTAAAGATTCCCCCCATATTCCAGTTAATGGAGATTTCGCGCATACAGCAAATCTTCCGCTTCCGGGAATAGTAGTAGCTTGATATGGACCAACAGCAAAAACAAAAACATTCTCTGGGCCTAAAGGATCCGCTCCTGCAGGAACTTCATCATAAATTATTTTAGCAGCTAGGCCAACCCCGCCAATCCACATTTTAGCCATTTCAGGAGTTAATTCTTGAGTTGTTATTTTTTCTTCGCTTAAGTTCACGCGCAAAATTTTTCCATTATATCCAGGAAATTCTCCCAAAAACATTCACCTACCCTTAAACTTATTTTTAACTTCTAATGATTTTTAAATCTTTCGATAATTTATGGCTTTGCGAGAGATAAGCGTTTTAAATTGTAATCTAAAGATAAGCTTAGCTTTAAAAGGCTTATCATTATTCTAAAATAAAACATTTTTTATATTAATAACATGGAAGTATGGAAGTTCGTATATTTTATGCACCGAAAGTTTTATAAATAAAACAGAGTAAATAAAAATAATATTGTTGCTTTTTTAGAATATTTTTTCTGAAAAAATAATGAGGAGAAGATAAAATTGGCTAAACCGGAAGAAGTATTTATTAGAAGAGCTTCTGGCTTAGTAAGAGTTATAGGCCCTTGGGATGCCCTTGCTTACGCTTTCATGAACCCTGGAATAATGTACTGCTTTCTATACATTATATGGACACATCAACTTTATCCAGGGGTTGATATGCGTTGGACTGCTTTTCCAGGAGTTGGACTTATGTTCTTCCCAGCTTTGCTTTATATATGGTTTTCAATAGCGATGCCTCGTTCAGGTGGAGAATATATATGGGGAAGTAGAACTATTTCACCAGCTTGGGGTTTCTGTGCTTGTTGGGGTTTAAGCATGGTTGGAATTTCATGGGCAGGCACTTGTACAGGTTGGGCTATATGGTGGGGACTTAACATGGCTTTTAGAGCTATCGCTGTTTCAGAGTTAGGTCCACTTGCAGCAACTCACCCGCTTTGGAAGCTTGCCGATTTCTTAGATCAACCAGGCCCAACAATAGTTTTAGGAACAATATTGATAATATCTTTCTTCATCATTATGTGGAGAGGTGCAAGAGCCGCCATGATTCTTTCTTGGATAGGAGTTATTACCGCGACAATAGGTCACATAGCCTTTGATGTTGGTGTTTTTACAGGCGGAGGATTTTCAGCATTTGTTGAAAGATTTAACGCTTTATCAGGAACAACCTATGAGGCTGTAATCGAGGCGGCTAAAGCTGGAGGATGGCCAGTTGGAATTTATATTCCATCAGTGACTTTAGGAGCTGGAATAACTTATGTAGCTTTAAACACGCTCGGCTCCACTTATACAGCAAACATTATGGGGGAAATAAAAGAAGTTAGAAAGGCATCTATAGTCGCTATGTTAGGAGCACTTATACTTTTCATGACTTATTGGGCAATTTTCTATAATATAGCTTACATCGGATTTAGCGGTGATTTTTGGGCTGCAGCAGCTTATTTCTCGCCTGGTGGAGCTGGTGAAGGAACATGGGAAGGATGGCCTTTTGGCAGCGTAATGCCTATGCCAAACTTTATGCTTGTTTATTTAAATCCGAACGTGGCATACGCGGTTGTTTCATCAATTGGCTTTTTCCTTTGCACTTATGCTAGCTGCATGGGCATGGCTTTTGGTCCTGTTAGAAACATATTTGCATGGGCATTCGATAGAGTTATCCCAACATTTTTTGCCAAAGTTGATAAGCGTGGCTCACCATGGGCAGCTGTGTTGTTAGGCGCCATAATTGCTGAAGGCTTCTTTATACTTCAAATATTCCAGCCCATGTGGATAGCTTACTCTATATTGGCTTGGTTCTTTGCTTGGGCAGTAGTAGGTGTATTTGGAATATTATTCTATTTTGTTCCAAGGGGAAGAGCCATATTTGAAAGATCTCCTGACATTGTAAAAAAGAGAATTGGCAAAGTTCCAATAATAACGATTTGGGGTGTGCTTTGCTTCATTGTAGGCGTCTTACTAGACTATTATATGCTTGTGCCATTCTTCCAAGGATTAATTAGTCCATTATACATTTGGATTACTATAGGCTTCTTTATACTTCCCCCATTCATAATTTACTATATATCTCGATACTATCATATTAAGAAAGGCATCCCAATGGATATGCAATTTCAAGAAATCCCACCTGATTAAAACTACTTTCTTATTTTTTCTTATTTTTTTATAAAAAATACTATAAGCTTTACTTTTAAAATTCAGCAAGCCTTTTAACTAATTTCAATCTTATAAACCTTTAATCGTTTATAAGGAAGATTAAAAGTTTTTAAACTAAAAAGACTTAATGCAAGGCAAACTTTAATTCAGAATTTTAAAAAGAAATGCTGTAAAGCTTGCATCTTCTTTATTTCAAACTTTATACTCTAGAGAAAAAGGTATTAATTAGAATTCAACTCTTAAGAGATACATTTCAAAAATTAAGCTTTCATAACTAAAAACGAGTTTAATAAGATTTATATAACTCTAAAGGTTTACTTAAAACAGGAAATTAAAGTTTTGAAGGGGGAAGAGAAAGCAATTGAGAATTTTTTATACAACAGACATTCATGGTTCCACTCTTTGTTTTAAAAAATTTTTAAACGCTGGAAAATTCTATAAAGCAAATGTAATAATTCTTGGCGGAGATATAACAGGCAAAATGATTATCCCACTTGTTGAACAAGATGATGGCTCCTATATGGGTAAGCAGTTCGGCACCACTTATATAGCTAAAACTGAGGAGGAACTTCAAGCGGTAGAAAAAAAGATAGAAGATTCTGGCTACTATCCTTACAGGATGAGTAAAAAAGAAATGGAAGAGTTTACAGCTGATAAATCAAAGGTTGAGAAATTATTTGATCAATTAATACTGGAAAGAGTTGAAAAATGGATTCGATTAGCTGAAGAAAGATTAAGAGGCCAAAATATCGCTTGTTACATTCAACCGGGAAATGATGATCGATATTTAATAGATCCAATTTTAGAAAAATCTGATGTAGTAATAAATACTGAAGGAAAAGTTTTAGAAATAGATGCGCATCATGAAATGATTAGCACTGGTCACTCAAATATTACTCCTTGGAAATGCCCTAGAGATGTTCCAGAAGAAAAGCTTTCAGAGATTATAGAAGGAATGGTTTCTCAAGTTAAGAATATGAAAAATTGCATTTTTAATTTTCATTGTCCACCTTATGATACGCATTTGGATAGGGCTCCAGAACTTGATGAAAATCTTACACCAAAGCTTGACGGTTCAGGAGGCTTTAAGATGATTCCAGTAGGATCAAAATCTATTCGAAATGCTATTGAAAAATATCAACCTTTATTAGGTCTTCACGGGCATATTCATGAATCAAAAGCAAGCCAGTATATCGGAAGAACTTTGTGCATAAATCCTGGAAGCGAATATGGAGAAGGAATTCTTAGAGGCTGCTTAATAGAGCTTACAGATAAGGGTATAAAAAGCTTTATTTTTACGCAAGGTTAGTGAGTTTCTCCACAGCTAAAGTCGGGAGCTTCCAACATGTAGAAGTAGTTTTACGCCTATCTCCTCATCTGCTGGTTCGGGAGGCTTACTGCTTCCTATCCCATAAAGCTCATTACCCTTATGGGCTACTTTACCTATTTTGCCTCTGCCAACATAAGCTTTAGGCTTCAATAGGTTATTGCAACATACTCGCAATTTAAATTTCATCCCAAAACTAAAGTTCTAGGTTTTCTGGGCACTCAATTTATAAAAATATAACATCATTAACTTATGAAATATTTTTCTATTCTAACGTTATTTTTCTGCAAACCTTTAACATTTTGCGCAGTTATTCATCTAATTATTTCTAAAGCTTTAAAAGCTCATCCAAGTCATTCGCATATATGTTCGCAGTAATTATCTCTACAAGTTAAAGCATTTGCTCTTATGAATTTTGCTTTAATAAATTCAGGCTTTGCCTCCACCTCTTCTAAGTATTTTTTTAACAAAAATTTAAGCTTTTATAGTCGATTATTTTAACATCGTGCCCAGCCAACCTTTTCAATCACGCTTAACTCCATTTTCAAATCCAACTTTCTCAAAGGCTTGCTTTTTCCTAATAGAAAATCTAAAAAATGGTTATTTTTCTAGATCCAATTTCATTCGGTCAGCCATACACTTACTTTCTGCTTAAAGATGATGCTTCATCGGATGCTATAAACTTGCTACTAATTCTTTAGTAAATTTATTAAGCCTTTTGAAAGCGGTAGATAAATTAACCATCAACTAACTTTTATCAATTCTTACTAAAAGTTATGGATTTCTCCAATTTCTTTATATCCCTCTTCCTCAAATTGTAATGTTGAATGGGTTATTCCATATTTGCTTTCTAGAACCTGCTTTACTTTATTTAGCATAGCATTTAAATCTTTAATAGCCCAAGGTTTAACTGTTAAGTGAGCACTTAAACAATGAATATAAGAGGTTATGCTCCATACATGAATATCATGAACATCAATAATTCCATCAATCTTTTTTATGGATTCTTTTAATTCATTTATATCAATATGCTTCGGTACCCCTTCTAAAAGAATGTTAAGGATTATATAAAGCATTTTTCCAGTTCCATAAATTATTATCGCGCTTATCATTAACCCAATTATTGGATCAATAAAATACCATCCTGTAAAAAATATTATTAAGGCTCCAATTATAACTCCAATAGATGAAATGGTATCGCCTAAAACATGAAGAAAAGCTGCTTTAATATTTAAGTTTAATGAATGCTTTGAAAGAAAGCTTATTGAAAGTAAATTAGCAATTAACCCTATAACAGCTATAATTAGCATTTCTAAACTTTTTATTTCAACTTTATGAATAAACCTGTTAAATGCTTCATAGGAAATAAAAATCGATATAAAAGCAAGCATTACTCCATTAGTTAACGCTGATAAAACTTCAACTCTATAGTAACCATAAGTTTTATCTTTTGTAGGAGGTTTTAAAGCTATTTTTCCAGCCATAAAACAAAGAAGTAAAGCTGTTAAATCCGAAAGCATATGCCAAGCATCGCTTAATAAAGCTAAGCTATTAGATATTAAACCACCAATCATCTCAAGAGTCATTATTCCGCCTGTGATGAAAAGCGCAGCTATTAAGCTTTTTTGTTCAGAAGCTTTTGCATCGCATTTCAATTTTATTCTTTAAACCTCAAAAAATAAAGTTTACCTAATTTTCTCCACAAGCAAAAATGAAAGGGTATATAAAGAATTTCCCTTATATTAAAAATTTTGTTTTCTATTTAAAAAATCAGTTATATGAACGGAGCAAGAAATGCATGGGTCATAAGCTCTAACAAGCATTTCGCATCTTAAGGTTGCTTCCTCTAATGGTAAATTATGAATTTGCATCGCATAAGCCTTTAAATCTTCATCAATATTTTTAGCGTTATGAGCTGTAGGTGTTACTATATCAGCTTTTTTCACTATTCCTTTATCGTTAAGTTCATAACAATGATAAAGAATGCCTCTAGGAGCTTCTACTATAGCACATCCAACTCCAGCTTTAGGTTTAATATCCGCTTCAGTTACAATCTCATTTTTAAGAGGAGTTAATTCATCAATAAGCATTAAAGAATATTCTATGCAGTTTAAAAGTTCTATAGCTCTAGCTATAAGCGCCTTAAAAGGTTTATATATAGTTGGTTTAAAACCTATTTTTTCAGCTAAAGATTTAGCTTTATCAGCTAAAGTATTAAAGTTTAGGTTTACTCTAGCTAAAGGTCCAACCATAAATGAGCTTCTTCCATTCACTATAGAATGTTTAGCCCATGAATAATCTGCTTGAATTTCTCGTATATATTTTCGGTATTCCTCCTCTTTACAATTTAATCCTTCTGTTGAAGAAAGAATTCCATCATTTATTGGGTATATATCTTTTCTTGTTAACGCTATCTGCTCGCATTTTCTTTCAAACTCAGGTATATCTAGACTAGCGAAAAACTCTATTGTTTCTTCACCATCCTTCAAAGCTGTTTTTAATCTTTTCTTTAATTCTTCAAGCATTGTTTTCGATGGTAACGCCGTAAAGCCGCCTACTACAGCTGAGACGGGATGAATAGCTTTTCCTCCAATAGCCTCTGTAATATCGTTTCCAAGTTTTTTAAGCATTAAACCTTTTTTAACAAGATTAAGATGTTTTTCAGCCATTGAAATAGCGCTTTCATAACCAAGATAATCTGGTGCCGCCAATAAATAAAGGTTTAATGCATGGCTTTGTAAATGGTTGGCAAAATTCATAAGCATTCTTAATTTTTTTGTTTGCTCGCTAACTTCAAGTTTTAAAGCATTTTCTATAGCGCGTAAAGCACATATTTGATGGGGAACAGGGCATATACCGCATATTCTAGAAGTTAATTCATGAACTTCATTATATTTTCTTCCAACTAAAAAAGCCTCAAAGAATTTAGGTGGCTCAAATATTCCAAAGCGAGCTTCTTCCACAACGCCATCTACAATTTTTATTTTAATTTCTCCTTGACCTTCAACCCTAGATATATAGCCTACTTCAATATTTTTTTCAATGCTCATAATTTTTATTCGCCTCCTCAAATAAAGCAGGAGTAATTCCTGCATATTTTCTAAATTTTCTAGCTGCATCCTCCTTTGATAAACCGCATTTATTTATAAATGTTTCAGCCAAAGATTTAGCGTTGGCATCACTCATAGGTCCATAGCATCCTTCGCATACTCTATTTAAAGATGGACATAAGGCACCGCATCCAGCAGCTGTGATGGGGCCCATGCAAGGTCTACCCTCAAAAGTAAGCAAGCAAATATTTTCTTTAAGTTTGCATTCAATGCATACTGGATGAACTCTAAGGAATGGTTTTCTTTGAATTAAAGCGCTTTTAACAACTTCTAAAATAAGGTTTTTATGTGGAGGGCACCCTTTTAACTCAATATCAACTTTAACAAACTCTTTTAATGGAATTATTCTTTGGAAGGATTCTTTTTTTGAATGAATTGCTGAAAAATCTTCATAAACTTTAGCAGAAACAGCTGGCGGAACCCAATTTAAAATTGATGGAATACATCCTGTGCATGCACAGTCCCCAAATGCGATTAAAACTTTAGATTTTGCTCTTAACTCTCTTAATTCATTTAATTCTCTTGGAGTTGAAATTGAGCCTTCAATAAAGGTTGCGTCATATGGGCCTTCAAGATTAACTCTTTTAGCCATAACAAAATATGAAATCTCCACGTTTTTTAGCAAATCTAAAAGTTCATCTTCAAGCCTTAAAAACTCCATTTGACAACCTGCACAACCAGTCATTTTTACAACAGCTACCTTTAATTTTTCATTCAAAACTTTCATCCTCCATTTTAAATTATTAAATCAGGTAAACCTTTTATTTCAGAATAAGCAAATACAGGGCCATCCTTGCAAACATATTTTTTGCCTATTTGGCAATGGCCGCATTGAGCTATACCGCATTTCATTCTTCTTTCAAGAGAAACATAAATTTGATCTTCAGAAAAACCTTTAGCAATAAGTCCTTTAACTACAAAATGCATCATTATTTCTGGACCGCAAGTCATAACTATAGCGTTATCTGGAGTTGTTTCCATATCTTCAAAAAGAATTGGGACAACACCAACTTTATAATTCCATTTAACCCCTCTTGGAACAGCATCAACTGTTAAGCGCAAAATAGAATTTGGAATTTTTCTCCAAGCTTCAAATTCGCTTGTGAATATCATATCGTTAGGGGTTCTAGCTCCATAAAGAATTTCAAGTCTTCCATATTTGCTTCGGTTTTTAGCTATATAAAGAATGACGGGCTTTAATGGTGCAAGCCCTATTCCTCCAGCAACTAAAAGAACATCTTTTCCTTCAGCTTTATCTAAAGGCCAACCTTCACCATATGGTCCTCGCATATATAATTTATCGCCTTCCTTGCATGAATGAAGCTTTTGCGTGAAGTTGCCAACCTTTCTAATGGTTGTTTCAAAGGTTCCATCTTGAATTAAAGAACTTAAAGAAAAAGCCGCCTCTCCAAAACCAAATATTGAAAGCAATATAAATCTTCCAGGTTTAAACTCTTCTTCAGAAATAAATGAACCGTTTGAAAAAGCTAAGGTATAAGTGTTTGTATCTTTAGTTTCAGATTTAATTTTTTTAATTATACATTCACTTAATCTATATGGATCTTGCATTTTTCTCACCTATACTAGCTAAAACATTTTTTAAAGCAGTTACTTCTGTCACATTTTTTTCACCTTTAATTATAGCAGCAACTTCAGTTATATCTATTCCAACAGGACATGTTTTTATGCATCGACCACAACCAACGCATTTAAATTCACCATTAAAAACATTATATTGGGAAGCCCCTCCCCAACCAAGGTTATGCCCCATAAATTGCCTAACTCTAGCAGCTCTATCTCTTCTAAAGTTTCCTCCTAAAGCTACCTCAGCAAACTCCAACAAAAAGCAAGCATCCCATTCTTTATAGCGTATTCCACCATCCAAACTTAAATTTAGTTCATCTCTAACATCAAAGCAATAACATGTAGGGCATGATAAAACGCATTGACCACATGCCAAATCCACTTCCCCAAGCAAACGCCATATCTCATGATTTAAATTCTTTTGAATCAATTCCGGAAGGTTGCGCACATCTATTTTTCTTTTAAATTTTTGTTTAGTTAATTCTACAACTCTTCTTTTTTCCTCTAGCTCTTTATTGGAAGCCTCTTTACCTTTAATTAATTTAATTAATTTTTCTCCAGTTTCGCTTCCAGACTCAACTAAATAATTTTCATTAATTTTTGTTAATAACAAGTCGAAACCTTTAGTTGGTGTTGGACCTGTACCCATGGATTCGCAAAAACATGTTTCGCTAGGATTATTACAAGTTAAAGCTATAATGATTAAGTTTTCTCTTCTTTTAGCATATCTAAGGCATGGAAACTTATCCATGAAAACTTTATCAAGTAAAAGAAAAGCATTTAAATCGCATGAATGAATCCCAAAAATCACCTGTTTCTTTTTAAACTGCGGTTCTTCAGAGGTGACTTCCCCTTTAGTAAACCTTAATAAATTTTCTCTTTGAGGCATAAGATATTTTTTTGGAGGTAAAATTGTTGTTGAATAATCTAATGCTATTTCCTCAAAAGAGTTTACTTCATTAAACTCATAAAGAGACTTTTTTCTCTTAGGTGCTACAACATCATATTCCTCTAAAAGCCTATTAAAAAAGATTAAAAGATCACTTTCTTTGCAAACTTTAGCCTTCAAAAAGTGTTTCCTCCTTTTTCTTAACTCATTATAATGCGCTACTCTTTATTATTTTGTAAATTTAAAATTTTTGGTTTGATATATACCTTGATAATTATCATTAAAAATATTGTATTTAAATTTAACGCAGTTAAAATTTTATTTAATTTCTAGCCTTAATAAATGGAAATTTTTTCTACACCTTTAACATTTAAAAGTTTAGGGATAAGGTTTCCAGGAATTTTCTTTTCTGTTATCAATGTTAATTTAGGTTGAGGCGTTAATTCAGGATCATCAGCTAAAGCTTGACGTATACCTATTCCTTCTTCAGCCAATATTGAAGCTGCTCCAGCTAAAACTCCAACAGCTTTGGGATCTATAGGAGTTATTTCAACAACCCCAAAACCTAAATGTTTTGCAAGCTCCTTTAAAGATAAACCTGCTGATCTAATATTTGTAAATATAATGTTTAATTCTTTATTCTCTTGAATGGCTTTAATTGTTTCGCAAACGGTTCTTCTATCTACTCCAGCAAACTTAGCAATTTTAGCTGCTGGAACCTCAATTTCATTGCAATAAATTTTTCCATTATGGTTTATTCTTAAACCATTTTCAACAAGCACCTTAGCAACTTTTAATCTTTCAGGATGCTTTTTAAAAAATGAAGCGATTCTATTCCACAAGATTCATTACCATTAAATATGTATTTTTAGGCTTTGTTAAATTAATACTTTACGATAAATATGAAGATAAATAGGCTATTAGGAATATTTTTACTCCCGAAAGATTAAAATACTTCTTTCATCATTAAAAATAGCATTTAACAAGCAGGTTAAGCGAGGTTTCCAGTTTATGCCAAAAGAAAAAATCGATAAGGAACATGCGGTTTTTTTAAGCCCTGATGAAATGCCAGATTCATGGTATAATATTTTAGCGGATTTTCCAGAACCTTTACCTCCACCATTAGATCCAAAAACTCTTCAACCAATAAATCCTGAATCACTTTTTCGCATTTTTGCTAAAGAACTTGTTCTTCAAGAAGCCTCAACAACCCGCTATATTAAAATTCCTGAAGAGGTTAGGGATGCGTACCTTAGAATTCCTAGACCGACTCCTCTTATACGCGCTAAAAGACTTGAAAAATTTCTTAAAACTCCAGCTGAAATCTATTATAAATGCGAGCAATTAAGCCCTACCGGAAGCCATAAATCAAATACAGCTATTCCTCAAGCCTATTATAATATGATTCAAGGTGTTGAAAAAGTTGTAACTGAAACAGGAGCTGGACAATGGGGTTCAGCGTTAGCAATGGCTGCTGCAATATTTAATTTAAAATGCACTGTTTATATGACAGCTTCAAGCTATGATAAAAAACCTGGAAGAAGAATAATGATGGAGGTTTGGGGAGCTAAAGTTTATAGATCTCCAAGCGAAAACACAGAATTTGGAAGGAAAATTCTTTCTAAAGATCCTAATCATCCTGGATCTCTTGGAATTGCAATAAGTGAAGCTATAGAAGATGTTCTTAAAAATGAAAATTCTAGATATTGTTTAGGCTCAGTTTTAAACCATGTTTTGCTTCATCAAACAATAATTGGTCAAGAAGCTAAAAAACAATTTGAAATGATAGATGTTTATCCTGATGTTATATGCGGTTGCATTGGTGGAGGCTCAAACTATGCTGGTTTCAGTTATCCATTTATGATGGATAAATTAAAAGGGAAAAAACCTGAAACTGAATTTATAGCTTGCGAGCCGAAAGCTGTTCCTTCAACTACAAAAGGTAAATATACTTATGATTTTGGTGATTCAGCGGAGATAACCCCCTTATTAAAAATGTATACAATAGGCCATAATTATTATCCACCGCCAATTCATGGTGCAGGCTTAAGATATCATGGAAAAGCTCCATCAATGTGCTATCTTATAAATAAAGGTTATATGAAGTCTGTAGCTTACGATCAAACTTCTGTTGGTGAAGCTGCAAAAATATTTGCTCAAACCGAAGGGGTGATGACAGCTCCAGAAACAGCTCATGCAATTAAATGCGTTATTGATATAGCTTTAGAATGCAAAAAAACAGGTGAAAAAAAAGTTATAGCATTTAATAATAGTGGTCATGGACTTTTAGATTTAACATTTTATGAAGAGCTTATTGAAGGAAAACTAGTTGATTGGGAGCCAACAAAAATAATTATTCCAGAATACATTAAAAACTAAAAAAATTTATTTTATTTTTATTCTTTAAATATAAACTTATGAAAATTGATAGGAAAGCTCTTAAAGATAATTTATTAAAGGCTATTTTACTTCAAATATCAATTTTTTCAATTTTTCTTGCTATAGTTTATGCAGATAGATGGATTATAGAAGAATTGTTTAAGCCATATAATTTGCTTCATTATACTAGATTATTTCATTGGGTTTTCTTTGATGTTTTATCAAATGTTATTTATGCATGTTTAGGCTTAGTCTATATTGTTGCTAAGGGATTAAAAAACTGGAGGATTGGAGCAACCATATTTTTTGAGGGCTTTATTTTAATTCGTTTAGGTATGGAAGATTTATTTTATTATATACTTTTTAGGGATGTTGTACCATCAAAGCTTCCTTGGCTTAATTATAATCCTGTTTTGGTAGCTTCAACTTTCGCTGTTTCTAAAGCAGGATTAAGCTTATCCATTTTAATTTCAATTTTAATTATATTAACTGTTTGGATGTTGCTAATTTATCGTTATAAAATTTAATCTTTTATAGCTTCTAAAAAGCTTACAACATTCCAAAGTTTAACACGAGTATATGGAGGCATATTTGGATCTTGAGAGATTTCCTCTAGTATAGCTATTGCATTTGAAGCTCTAACACCTAAAGTAAATCTTGAATCTTGAAGAGCATTAATAGTTTCTTTAGCAGCTCTTCTAATATTTCTTGGAGTTGTAGTATCTTGAGAGACTTCAGTTAAAACATTTAAAGCTTGTTTAATTCTTTCCTCATATTCAGCCAATTTTTTAGTTGATTTTCTAGGAGTCATAATAACGCCTCCCAACAAGTCCCTTAAAATAAAAATTTGATTAAATTAAAAGATTAAATTATTTTAGTTTATTTTAAATCTTGCTTTTTATTTATTTCTTATTATAAAGCCTAAATTTAATATTTATGGTGAAAAATGAATTGAGCGATATTAAACGAATGGCAGATTTATTAAAGTCTGGAGCAAAAATGCTTTCTGAATCATGTCCTATATGCAATACTCCATTATTTGAGTTTAAAGGTGAAGTTTTTTGCGCCAAATGTAATAAGCCTGTAGCAATAGTTAAAGGTTTAAAAGAAGAAGAAAAAATTAAAGCTAATCAAACCTTAAGTTTGTTAGAGCAAAATTTGCTTAAAAAAATATGGGAAGCCAATATTACGCTTCAAAAAGAAAATGATTTTGAGAAACTTTTTAATTTAACAGAAATGATTTCAAATTGGTTAACAATTTTAGAAAAAATTAAAAGGATTAAAACTGAATAAGCATTTTTACTAATCAGTTTTTTCAGGCAAGTATTCAGCAGTTAAAACTTTTCTTATTTTTTTAGAGATTTTATCGCCTATTCCATCAACTTTTTTTAATTCCTCTTCAGAAGCAGTAAAAACTTTTTCTACAGTTTTAAATTTTTCTAAAAGCCTTCTAGCAATTTTAACATTAACATTTGGTAAACCAGCAACCAAATACTCTTGAAGTGCAGTTAAACTTAAAGGTTTTTTTTCACTTCTAATTTTAGGTTCCCTTTTTTCAATTATTTGCTCTCTTTTAGCAAGGCTGAAAATAAATAAAGCTGATTCGAAAAAATCCCTAGTATAAACTAAGGATAAATTAAAATCTGTTATTAAACTTGAAATAGCGCCCATAATAGCTTTAGGGTTTAAATTTCTTTCAGTAGATAAAGGATTACCTTCGATTAATAATATAGGTTTTTCATAATATTCCTTCATTTTTTTAGCTTGCTCAAATAATCTTCCATCAATTATTGAAGAACAAAAATCTTCAGAGGTTTTTCTTTCAATAATTATTTTATCGCTTACTATGAAGTCTCCGCATTCAAGAATCTTCAATTCTATAATTGCGCCAAGCTTAGATAATTCATTTATCACTTTAGAGTTTACTTCTCGAGAATCCGCAATTATTTTTATAATTTCAACCCTTTTGTTTTTATCCTTATTAATTAAAAAATCTTCCATTTTAGATTGCTCTTTTCGCATTTCAACCATAGGTAAAATCCCTAAAACTTTAAGATATAAAAGTAAAAGTAGCTTTAATAAACATAACTTTTAAAAGCAAGATTTAAACAAATACAAGGTTAAACAAGAAAGCTTAATTTTCAACTTTAATTAAAAATTAGTGAGTTAGTTTGAGTGCTTTAGAAACTTTAGGTAAATCCTTAAGAGAAGCTGTTAAAAAACTTTTAGGAAAATCAATAGTGGATGAAGCAGCTGTTAAAGAATTAATTAGGGATTTACAAAGAGTTCTTCTTCAATCAGATGTAAATGTAAAACTTGTTTTTGAATTATCTAAAAGGGTTGAAGAAAAAGCATTAAAAGAAGCTTTACCACCTGGAATTTCAAGAAAGGAACATATAATTAAGGTTCTTTATGATGAACTTACTAAGATTTTAGGTGAAAAACCTGCAGAAATAGATTTTGCTAAAGAAAAGAAAAAAGTTATAATGCTTGTTGGAATTCAAGGTTCAGGTAAAACAACTGGTGCTGTAAAAATAGCTAGGTTTTATCAAAAAAGGGGTTTAAAAACAGCATTGATTTGTGCTGACACTTATAGGCTTGGAGCTTACTCGCAATTGCAACAGTTAGCAAGTAAAATTGGAATTCCAGTTTATTGGGAAGAAAATTCTAAAGCTGAAGAAATAGCTTTGCATGGAAAAGAAAAATTTATTAAAGAAGGGTATGACCTTGTAATAATTGATACAGCTGGTCGACATAAAAATGAAAGTGAACTTATGGAGGAAATGAGAAGATTAACTGAGCTTGTAAAACCTGATGAAGTTATGTTAGTTATAGATGGTACAATTGGTCAACAAGCTTATACGCATGCAGAAGCATTTAATAAATCAACTAACATAGGTTCAATCTATGTTACAAAACTTGATGGATCAGCAAGGGGAGGGGGAGCATTATCAGCTATAGCTGCTACTGGAGCAAAAATTAAGTTTATAGGTGTGGGAGAAGACATAGAGGATATAGAACCTTTTGTTCCATCAAAATTTGTTGGTAGACTTTTAGGAATGGGCGACTTAGAAGCTTTAATTGAAAAAGTTAAAGAAGTTGAAGAAGGCTTAACAAAAAAAGAAGCTAAGGCAATTTTAGAGGGAAAATTTACCTTAAAAGATCTTTATAGTCAAATGAATGCTTTAAAACGTATGGGTCCATTAAAAAAGCTTTGGAAAATGCTTCCAGGTGGTGTAGAAATTCCTGAAGATCAAATTGAAATAATTGAAAAAAAACTTGGAGCTTGGAGAGTAATAATTCAATCAATGACTAAAGAGGAAATCGAAGATCCAAAAATTATTGATTCCTCACGAATTAAAAGAATAGCAAGAGGCTCCGGAAGAACCGAAAAAGAAGTGAAAGAACTTATAAACCAATATTTTAATATGAAGCGAATGATTAAAACTTTAAAGAGAAGAAAAGCGCTTTTAATGAAGAAGCTTCCATTCCCATCCTAAATAAAAAAATTATAGTAAAGGAGGGTTAAATTATGGGTAAACGCTCCAAAGGTTACCGTTCAAGAACACGTTATTTATTAAGGAAAAAACCTAGAGAAAAAGGAAAAATAGGGTTAAGCAGAATTCTTCAAGAATATAAAATTAATGATAAAGTGCTTATTGATATAAACCCTAGTGTTCATAAAGGAATGCCTCATAGAAGATTTCATGGAAAAATAGGGATTGTAAAGGGGCAAAGAGGAAAAAGCTATATAATTGAAGTTAGATTTGGAGATAAAGTGAAGGAAACTATTGTTAGACCTGAGCATTTAAAGCCTATTCAATAAGGCTAAAAAGGGATTTTAAATGCCTCGAAAAATAATTAATGAAGAAAACATTACCATTGCTGAAGCCAAGCATATTCTTGAAAAAGCTATAAAAAATAAAGAGGAGATGGGGGAATTTCAAAAAAGAGCAGCAGATTACTTAATGAAGTTTGCTAAACTGGAGACTCAACAAGCTAAAAAACTTGTAAAAGAATTAATTAAACAATTTAAAATTGAAGATGTTGAAGCAATTCAAATTGTAAATTGTATGCCTGAAAGTATAGAGGAAATTAGAACGATACTGGCCGGTAAAGGAAAAATTATTGAAAGCGAAAAGCTTAAAGGAATCTTAGATGTTTTAAATAATTATCGCAAATAATAGTGTTTAAATAAAATAGTTTTTCTAAAAACTTTATTTTGGTTTAGTTGGGACAGCCTCAAATATTTAATAAAATTTCCTAATTGAGTTGAAAAGTTTTGATTAAAAGTAAAGATAATAAAGAATTAAAGATTTCTCATTCATTCAAGCCTTCTCAAAAAATTTATGAAGAGTATGGTTATGTTTTAGATTTTTTACCTTACGGTAGACAATATAAAGAAAAATTTAAACCTATTGTTTTTCCTATAGCTCAGGTTATAGGAGAAAAATACTTTACTTTACTGGAGGTAAAATTAAAACCTAACGTTGAAGTTAAAATTAGAGATAGGCTATATATTGGTAAAGAAAAGGAAAGAGATAAAGTCGATAGGGTTATAGGACGAATAGGTTATGATGAATTAACAGCTACAGCCAAATCAGAGTTGTTGACTACACTTGAAGAGCTTGTGAAAAATCAAGAGCAAAGATTTGTCGCTTTCTTCAATAAAGCCCAAGCAATAACTCCAAAAATGCATTCGTTAGAGCTTTTACCATCAATTGGAAAGAAATCTATGTGGCAAATAATAAATGAACGAGAAAAAAAACCTTTTGAAAGCTTTAAAGATATTCAAGAAAGAATTGGAATTTCAAATTTAGCAAAAATAATAGCAAAGAGAATTTTAGAGGAATTAAGTGGAGAATCAAAATATATATTGTTTATGAGGCCTTCTTAAGAATGAAAAGTTTTTATGGATTGAAACTTAAAAAAAAGCTTGGTCAACATTTTATTTTAAGCAAAGAAATACTTTCAAAACTTGTTGAATATGCTGAGATTAACTCTAAAGATATAGTTTTAGAGGTGGGCGCGGGCCTAGGTAATTTAACTGCCTTAATAGCTGAAAAAGCTGGAAAAGTCATAGCTGTTGAAAAAGATTTGCGTTTCACTAAAGTTTTAAAAGAAAGATTTAAAAAAAATAGCAATGTTGAAATTGTTGAAGGGGATATTTTAAAAATCGGTTTAAACCTTCCATATTTTAATAAAATTATAGGAAATATCCCATATTATATATCTTCAAAATTTATTTTATTAATGTCAAAGCTAAAATTTAATTTAGCGGTTTTAACTTTACAAAAGGAGTTTGCTGAAAGATTAACTGCTCAACCTGGAACAAAAGAATATGGAAGAATTACAATAGCAGTAAATCGAAAAATGCATATAGAGATTTTAGAAACACTACCTAAAACCATGTTTATTCCAAAACCTAAAGTTGATTCTTCAATAGTTAGATTTAAACCTAAAAATGTTAAAACTCAAGTTAATGAAGAATTTTTTGAAGAGTTTGTGAAAAATCTTTTTACTCAAAAAAGAAAAAAACTCAGTAAAGTTTTATTAAAGTTTTTAACAAATTATGATGAGGAAGGAAAAAAGATATTTTATGCATTGCATATTCCTGAAAAAAGAGTTTATGAACTTTCAATAGAGGAATTAGAAGCTTTATCAAATCAAATAACTTCTAAACTTAATATAACTGTTTTGAAACGGGTTTAAAAATGGTTGAAATTAGAGTTGTTTTAGTTGAACCAGAATATGAAGCTAATATTGGTTATATAGCTAGAGCAATGAAAAATTTTGGTTTAAATGAATTATATTTAGTTAAACCTAAAGTAAAGTTAACTAATGAAGCTTTAATTTTTTCTGTTCATGCCAAAGATATATTAAAGAAGGCAAAAATTGTAAATTCTATTCAAGAAGCTATTGAAAAAGTTGATGTGGTTATAGGCACAACTGCTAAACCAGCTAAATCTAAAAAAAACATTTTAAGAGAAACTGTTAAACCTGAAGAAGCAGCTATAAAAATTGCAGGTTTAAATGTTAAAGCAGCTTTATTGTTTGGTAGAGAAAGCAGCGGGTTATCTAATGAAGAATTAAGTTTATGCGATTTAATTTTAACTATACCAGCTAGCGATGAATATCCTACATTAAATGTTTCTCATGCAGCAGCAATAATTTTTTATGAATTTTATAAAGCTACCAGATTTAGATTTATGGAAAAACCTAAGGAAAAAATTGAGGGACATCATTTAGCAAGGCTTATAAACCTTTTTAATGAAGTAACCTTAAAGTTAAATATGCCTAACCATAAATTAAAACTTGCTCAAACAGCTTTTCATAAAATGCTTTTGAAAGGCATTACAACTTCAAGAGAAGCTACTTTAATGCTTGGAGTTTTTAGAAAAATCCGAAGTAAATTGATATCCTTATAAAAAAAATCAGTTTTTCTTTTTAAACTTAAAAAGAAAACTTTATAATTTAAGATTATTTATCTCGAATTAAACAAGGAGAAAAGGGGAAAATTTAATGAGAGGAAAAAATTATAGGCAACCTAAAGGTCAACCCTATGCTAGAATAGAATATATTCATGGAGCCCCTCCACCTAAAATATCTAAATTTATTATGGGAGATACTAAAGGAGATTTTGAATATTGTGTATCTTTAAAAGTTAAGAATGATGTTCAAATTCGTCATAATGCCTTAGAAGCCGCTAGAGTAGCAGCAAATAAATCTTTAATTAATGATCTTGGAGACTCTGGATATATGATTAAAGTTAGGGTTTACCCTCATATTGTTTTAAGAGAAAATAAAATGATTGCTACTGCTGGTGCAGATAGGCTTCAAGAAGGAATGAGAAGAGCATTCGGTAAACCTATTGGAAGAGCCGCTAGAGTGAAGGCGGGAGAACCCATAATAGAAGTTTATGTTAATGAATCAGCAATTCAATATGCTAAAAAAGCTTTGAAAGCAGCCTCTTCAAAAATTCCTACACCCTGCAAAATAGAAGTTGAAAAAATTGAAGAAGCTAAAATTTAAATATTTAAAGCAAATTGGAGGTGTAAATTAATTATGAAGGCTAAGAATGAAGTATTTATTTTATGGTTTGATGAAATAACTAAAGAGGATACCCCAATAGTTGGAGGCAAATCTTCAAGTTTAGGAGAAATGATTCAAAAAACAGGTGTTCCAGTACCTTATGGTTTTGCTACAACAGCTTACGCATATAGATATTTCTTAAAGAAGGCGGGGTTAGAAGAAAAAATTAAGGAAATTTTGATGGAGCTTAAAGATCCAAATGATACTAAAACATTGCAGAAAGTTGGAAAAAAAATTAGGGAATTAATTATTAAAGCTGAAATGCCTAAAGAACTTGCTGAAGAAATTAAAAATGCTTATATGGAGTTAAGTAAAAAAGTTGGTGAAGAAAATCCATTTGTAGCTATTAGATCTTCAGCTACAGCTGAGGATCTTCCTGATGCAAGCTTCGCTGGTCAACAAGAAACCTTTTTAAACGTTTCTACAGCAGAAGAAGTTGTGGAAAAAGTTAAAGAATGCTATGCTAGTCTATTTACAGATAGAGCCATATTTTATAGAATCCAAAAAGGTTTTAATCATATGGCTGTTGCTCTTTCAACAGCTGTTCAATTAATGGTTTATTCTAAAGCTGCTGGGGTAATGTTTACGCTTAATGTAGCTAATGGTGATGAAAGCCAAATTTTAATTGAAGCAAGTTATGGTTTAGGTGAATATGTAGTTCAAGGAAAAGTAACTCCAGATGAATACTATGTTAGAAAAAGCGATCTTAAAATAGTTCAAAAGGTAATTCCAAAGAAAACCATTCAATTAATTAGGAAGCCTAATGGTGGAACAGAAGAAGCCCCCGTTCCCAAAGAATTTCAAGATAAGCAAGTTTTAACAGATGAACAAATCATTGAATTAGCTAAATACGCTTTAGCTATAGAAAAACATTATAACCGTCATATGGATATTGAATGGGGTTTGGATGAAAGAAACAATAAACTTTGGATTCTTCAAGCTAGACCAGAAACTGTTTGGAGTTTGAAGAAACCTGCTGCAGAAACCAAATTAACAACAGTTGTTGAAAGAAAAGTTATAGCTAAAGGGTTACCCGCTTCACCTGGTGTTGTATTTGGAAAAGCTCATATTGTAATGAATGTTGATGAACTAAAAGATTTTAAGGAAGGAGAAATCTTAGTTACTGAAATGACAGCTCCAGATTGGGTTCCAGCCATGAGAAAAGCTAAAGCCATAGTTACTAACAGCGGAGGCATGACTTGTCATGCAGCTATAGTCAGTAGAGAGCTTGGAATTCCATGCATTGTTGGAACAGCAAGCAAAGGTGCTCCTGCTACAGAAGCTATAAAAAATGGTTCAGAAATAACTGTTGATGCTACAAATGGTGTAATATATGAGGGAGTAGTTGAAGATTTAATCAAAAAGGAAGTCCCACAATTGATGGAGGCTGGAGCTGCTGCACCTCAAGCAGTTCAAGAAGTTTATCCCGTTACTGGAACAAAAGTTTTAGTAAATTTAGGAGAACCAGAAATAGCTGAAAAAGTAGCTAAGCTTCCATGCGATGGAGTAGGGTTAATGCGAGAAGAATTCATATGGGCTTCTGAAATAGGAGAACATCCACTTTACTTAATTAAAATAGGAAAACCTGAAAAAGTTATTGATAAGCTTGCTGAAGGAATCAGAAAGGTTTGTCAAGCAATGTATCCTAGACCAGTAGTTTTAAGATTTAGCGATTTTAAAACAAGCGAATATAGAAACTTAAAGGGAGGAGAAGAATTTGAACCTGAAGAACCTTCAGCTCTTCTTGGTTGGAGAGGCGCTTCAAGATATTATGATCCAAAATATAAAGAGGCTTTCAAACTTGAAGTGAAAGCTGTAAAAAAAGTTAGAGAAGAATATGGCCTTAAAAACTTATGGGTAATGCTTCCATTTGTAAGAACCGTTGAAGAAGCTGAAAAATGCATTAAAATTCTTGAGGAGGAGGGATTAAAAAGAGGACCAGACTTTAAGGTTTGGTTAATGGCTGAAATACCAAGCAACATTATCTTAGCTGATCAGTTCAACAAGTTTGTTGATGGATACAGCATAGGATCAAATGATTTAACAATGTTGATTTTAGGTTGCGATAGAGATAACCCAACTGTAAGCAAAATTTTTGATGAAAGAGATTTAGCTGTTAAAAGAGCTATAAAACACTTAATTGATGTGGCCCATAAAGATGGAAAAACAGTTTCTATTTGCGGGCAAGCTCCAAGTGTGCATGGACCAGACTTTATAAGATTTTTAATTGAAGCTGGAATAGATTCTATTTCAGTTAATCCTGATGCAGTTATTCAAGTTAAAAAATGGGTAGCAAGCATTGAACAAAGAATAATTTTAGAAAAGGCTTTAGGAAAAGGTTTAGCTGAAGATCCATTGCTAAAATGGGATCCATAAAACCTTTTCATTTTTCTTTAACTATATACTAATTTTAAAAAATGTATAATTTAGAAGAAGAATTAATAAACGCGATAAAAAAGAGGACTGTAAAAAGAGTTCTTCTTCAATTTCCAAATGGATTAAGAAAATATGCCTTTAAATTAGCTAAAAAAATCGAGGAGGAAGCTAATGTTGAAGCGATTATTTCAGCTGATCCATGTTATGGTGCTTGCGATTTAGCAATTGAAGAGTTAAAACATGTTAATGCTGATTTACTAATTCATTATGGTCATGCAAAAATTCCAAATTTAAAATTTGAAAATATAATATTTATTGAAGCCCGTTCCAAAATAAATGTTGAACAAGCAGTTTTAAAAGCTGCAGAAATTTTTAAAAATGAAGAAAAAATAGGTTTATTAACTACAATTCAACATATAGATTTTTTAACTAAAGCAAAAACCATTTTAGAAAATATTGGAAAAAAAGTTTATATTGGGAATCCTGGCGAAAAAACGATTTATAAAGGACAAATTTTAGGCTGTGATTTAACAGCTGCTAAAGATATAGCTGATAAAGTTGAAGGTTTTATTGTTATTTCAGGTGGAAATTTTCATGGACTAGGTGTTCAATTAACAACCGGAAAAAAAACTGTTGTAGCAGATCCTTTTCTTAATGAAGCTAGAGTTTTAGACGAATTAGTGAAGGCAACAATTAGAAAAAGATGGATTCAAATATCAAGATTTTCCGAGTGCAAAAATATTGGGGTTTTATTAATTTTAAAAAGTGGACAATTAAATTTAAAATTAGCTGAAAAAATGAAGAATGAACTTGAGAAAAAAAAGAGGAAAAGCATTTTAATTTGCGTTAGAGAGGTAACCCCTGAAAATTTAAATTCATTTATAGATGTGGAAGCTTTTGTTAATACAGGTTGCCCAAGAATCCCTATTGAAGACCAATTAAAATTTGAAAAACCAATTTTAAATCCTGAAGAGGCTTTAATAGGTTTGGGGGTTATTCCCTGGGAAAACTATGGGAAAACTCTATTAGAAAAAAACATTTGGAAATTATTTTAAGCAAGCTTAAAGTTAGTTCAAACCTTAAATGTGAATTAGAGCAATATCCTATTCCTTCAGATGTTGCTGCAGAAATTTTGTTTATAGCTTCTCAAATTTACAATGATATAAAAAATCGAAGAGTTATAGATTTAGGTTGTGGCTCAGGTTTTTTAGCTATTGGAGCAGCAATTTTAGGTGCTAAAGAAGTTGTAGGAGTTGATTTAGATTTAAACGCTATTAAAATAGCTAAAATAAATGCTAAAACAGCTAGAGTAGAGGACAAAATTCAATGGATTGTAAGCGATATATCCTCTATAATTGGTAAATTTGATGTTGTTCTTCAAAACCCTCCTTTTGGAGTGAAAAAAAGAGGTGCTGATATTTTATTTTTAAAGAAAGCTCTTGAAATAGGTAAAGTAATTTATACGCTTCATAAATCAAGCGAAGAAAACAGAAAGTTTATAAAAAATAAAGTACTAAGTGAAAAGGGAGTAATTTCAGCTATTTTCCAAATGAATTTAACTATTCCAAGACTTTTCAATTTTCATCATAAAAGAAAACATATTATAAAAGTTGATTTATATAGGGTAGTTAAAAATGATGATAAATAAAAGAAAAGTTGAGTTTGTTACTCCTGGAGACAAATTAGGAGTTGTAGAAGAGTTTTCTCCAGGTTTGGGAACCTATGAAGTTAATGGAGTAATTTATGCTAAAGTTACTGGTTTGGCTACTAAAGATTTTATAAATAAAAGAATCTATGTTAAACCATGCGTTAAACAACCTATTGTTCCAAATGAAGGAGATGAAGTTTTAGGTATAGTTACAGGAGTGCAGGATAAAGTGGCTATGATAAGCTTATTTTCTATTAAAAATGTTTTTTTACAAAAACCATTTACAGGTTTTCTTCATATTTCAGTTTCAAGCCATAAATTTGAAAAAACAATGAGTGATGTATGTAAACCTACCGATATAATTAAAGCTAAAGTTTTTAGTATAAATAATGGTGCTCTTCAATTAACAACAGCTGGAGAAAACTTAGGGGTTATATTAGCTTATTGCTCTCTTTGCGGAAATGAATTAAATTTAAAAAGCAGCAAAGGCGTATTAGAATGTAAAGTATGCGGTAATATTGAATATAGAAAAATAGCTAAAGATTATGGTTTCAAAAATATTGGGGGAGAAAAAATTGAATATTACAATAGTTAAAGAAAATGAGAAGGAAATTAAGTTGGAATTAGATGAAACCCATACTTTTTGTAATCTTCTTCAAGCAATATTACTTGAAGATGAAGATGTTGAAATAGCAGGTTATGATGTCCCCCATCCCTTATTTAAAAAAGCAGTGTTTTACATTAGAGTTTCAGGTAAGGAAACAGCAAGAGAAGCTTTAAAAAAAGCATTAAAAAAAATAAAATCTCAAACAGAGGAATTTATGAGGAAGTTTGAGGAAATATCTTAAAGGAAATTGAATAAAAAATTGCTTAAAGAAATAATGCTTGATAAAAAACTTGCAAGATTTGGAGATTCCCTTTTAAATTTTCTATATTCTTTCGCACTTACAAAAAGAAGGGGGGAGCCAATAGGAGAAAAAGTAAGCGATGAAATTCTAGCAATTGCAGCTAAAAATGTTGGAATTAAAAGTTTTTTACCATCAAGATTAAGCAAAGGCGAAATAGCAAATTCTATTGAAGCACTGCTTGGATATGCATGGTTAAAAAATAAAGTTTCAATTGAAGAATTAATGACAATTGAAAAAGAGATTGATGAACCAGTTAAAGCAATTGAAAAGCTTGCTAAAATTCTTTTAGAAAAATTAAGCAAGTGAAGAATGTGAAAATTATAAAAAAAGAAGTTCGAGCAATAGGATTTGATGATGGAGGCGTCAATTCTAAAAGCATTATTGGAGTTATTTTTAGAGGAAATATATGCCTTGAAGGTTTAATCAAGATTGAAGCTGCATATAACATAAATGTTACAGAAGAAATAATTAAAGTTTTAAAATCTTCACCTCATTTTAAACAATTAAGAATAATAATGCTGAATAAAGATGTTTTGATTGGAGAAAAAATTGATTTGCAAAAAATTTATGAAGAAACAAAGTTACCAGTTATAGTGTTTTATAGAGGGAAAATTTTAAAAAAAGGCTTTTCCACAATAAAAATTAATAAAAGGAAAATTTACTTTAAAACCGTTGGTTTAAACCAAAATTTAATTAAAGAAGTTTTAAAAAATTTTTCATTAAAAAAAGGTTTTCCTGAACCTTTAAGAGTAGCTTTTTTAATTGCAAAAGCCTTTAAACGTTTTAAACATAGTACTTCATGAAAAAGTTTAAATTAAACGTAAGCTAACTCAAACAAGAATAACCTTATTGTAGAGGGGTTTTAATTGCAGTTTTGCCCTAAATGTGGTACCGCTCTTACTCCAACAAAAGTAAATGATAAAATAGTATTAAAATGTATGAGATGCGGTTATGAAACTGAAAAAACTGAAAAATCCGTTACTAAAGTGTTTCAAGAAAAAGAAAAAATAGTTGTTGTTGGTAAAGAAGAAGAAAAAATAAGAACAATGCCTAAAGTTAAAGCTGAATGTCCTAAATGCGGAAATAGAGAAGCTTTTTATTGGATAGTTCAAACAAGAGGCGCTGATGAATCTTCAACACAATTCTTTAGATGCACTAAATGCGGTTATACCTGGCGTGAATTATCATAAACTGATATAAAAAAGCTTTATTCTTTATTAATTCCATTAAACTTTATTTTAATTATTCAAAAAATTAAAAAATGGGGAGAGGCATGTTTAAAGCTATAGTTTCAGATGCAAAACTTTTACGAAACATTTTAGCGGCGGTTTCAACGCTTGTAGAAGAAGTAGATCTTAACATGAATGAAGAAGGAATAAGTCTTAAAGCTTTAGATCCAAGCCATGTAGCTATGGTAAGTTTAAACTGGCCTAAGCAATCATTTGAAAAATATGAATGCGATAAATTAACTAAAATAAGAATTAATTTAAGTAATATGGAGAAGCTTTTAAAAAAAGCTAAAAGCGATGAAAATGTTGAAATAGATTATGATGAAACTTCAAGAAAGTTAACTATGATTCTTAAGGGGAAAATTACCAAAAAATTTGTTGTACCAACTTTAGAGGCTGGTGAAGAAGAGGCGCCTTCTCCAAAATTAACTTTTAACGCTAAAGTTAAAATTCTTTCAAGCAGTTTAAAAGAAATGATTGATGATGCTGAGGCAATAGCTGACAATGTTACATTAGAGGCAACTCAAGAAAAATTTATTGTTAATGCAACTTCAGAATTAAGTAATGCAACTTTTGAAGTTGAAAAAGGAAGTGAAGCTCTTTTAGAGCTTGAAGTTAAAGAACCTTCAAAAGCAACTTTTAATTTAAACTTTTTAGCTGAAATGGTTAAGGCTGGAGCTTCAACATCAGAAATAGCAACATTAGAGTTTTCAACAAATATGCCTATTAAGCTTGAGTTTAATTTAATTCAAGCAAACTTAGTTTATTATTTAGCTCCTAGAATAGAAACAACTTAACATGTTAACTACTATTGATTTAGCTAAATATCCATTCGTTAAAGAAGCTGCTGAATATATTAAAAGTTTAGGGCTTAAAATAGATGAGTTAACTTCAGCTGAATTTACTGAAATAGTTAATAGAGCTGAAGAAAGAATAAAAGAAGCCTTAATAAACACTAAAATTTCAAAGGATTGGTTAAGAAATGATATTGAAATTTTATCATTTCCAACAGCAATTCTTTTGTTAAATAAAATTAAAGATGAAAAAATTAAACGAAGATATGCTTTATCAGAGGCTAAAAGAGCATATGAATTTTTAATAAATGAAGAAAATGAAAAAATTCTTTATATAGCTAAAGAAACCTTTAATTGGAAAATAGATTTTGCCAACATAACAATTAACAATAGATTTTTCATTTTTAAAATTCATTTTTTAAATTATTTAAGAAATGCTATAAAAATTAAGGATGCTAAATGGAAGTTAACCAATAGAATTTTAAGAGAAGGCTATGTTTACATAACTAAGGAGGAAGCTGTAAGGCTTCTTGAAGAAGAAATTCAAAGAAAAATTTTAGCTAAAATAGAGGATTCAAAAATTGAAATTAAAAATTTTGAGGAACAAATAAAAAGGATAATTGGATATTCAAATAAATTAAGTTTTGCTTCATCCACGGATTTACCTAAAACAATTGTGTTTTCAGCACTTCCACCATGTATAAAAAAAATTTATGAATCTATAAAGTCTGGGGGGCATGCATCTCATATAGAAAGATTTACTTTAACAGCTTTTCTTTTAAATATAGGTTTAAAACCTGAAGAAATAACTCAAATTTTTAAGGAAGTTTCAGATTTCGATGAAGAAAAAACAAGATATCAAATTGAGCATATAGCGGGTGCAAGAGGTTCAGGAATTAAATATGCTCCACCAAAATGTTCAACTTTAAAAACTTATGGCTTATGCATAAATCAAGATGAATTATGCAATAAAATAATGCATCCATTAACCTATTATAAAAAAGCGTTAAAACTTTGGAGAAAAAAAGTTGATAGAAGATTACATTAAAAAAAAGTTTTCAGAATATTATCGTTTATTTTCTTGGAGAATTAAAGAACCTAAAGAAATCACTAAAAGAGAATTCGGTTTTCTTCTTTTTAAAGAAAAAATTATGGTTCGTCATAAAGGTTTTTTAAATATTAATAATCTTCGAGAATTTATTAAAACAATTGTTCCATCAGATGTTTATTATTCTTCAGCTTATTATTTAAAGCCTGAAGAAGAAATGAAAAATAAAGGATGGCTTGGTGCAGATTTAATATTTGATATAGATGCTGATCATATAGATACTTTATGTAAAAAAGAGCATGATAAATGGATTTGTAAAAACTGTGGTTATATAGGTAAAGGGACTTCTCCAGAAAGTTGTTTAAAATGTGGAGAAAATAAAATTCAATCTGAAACATGGATTTGTCAAAAATGCTTGGATAAAGCTAAAGAAGAAGCTTTAAAACTAATAGATTTTTTAACAGAAGATTTTGGATTTAAAAAGGATAATATTAAAGTGTATTTTACAGGCCATAGAGGTTACCATATTCATGTAGATTCAAAAGAAGCATTAGAATTAACCAGCGAGGAAAGAAAAGAAATAATTGATTATGTAATGGGTATTGGAATAGACTTAAATCTTTTAAATTTTTTAAATCTTGCTAAAGAGCAAACCTATGGTTGGATTAAAAGAATAACTTCTGCTATAAACTTTAATTCATTAAAAAAACCTGTAACTAAAAAGAGATTGCGTGAAATTCAATCTATTATTAAAGATAAAGCAGTTAAAGTAGATGCTATAGTCACTATGGATATCCATAGATTAATAAGGCTTCCAGAAACATTAAATGGTAAAACAGGTTTAAGAGCAGTTAAAATAGATTTAAATCATTTTGAGAAATTTAACCCTTTTGTTGAAGCAGTTGCTTTAGAAAAGGGAGAAGAAAAAATTTACATTAAAGAAGCACCGAAATTTTTCTTAGGAAAAGAAGAGTTTGGACCTTATAAAAATGAGAAGGCAACTCTTTCAACAGCAGCAGCTTTACTTTTAATTTGTAAGGGAAAAGCTGAACCAGTGAATTAAAAATGTTTAATGAATTATTTAAAGCTTGGAAAAAAGAGGAGGAAAATGAGGAAATTCAAAGTTTAAGCCAAGACTTTTATCTTAATATAAATCGCTATATTAATGGATTAAAGGAAAAAATAGAGAGAGAACAAGATTCCATAAAGCTAGAATTAGCTAAAGAAGAATATAGTTATGCTGTTAAAATTTTAAGCAAGCTTGTAGATGCAAGAATTAAAAAAATATTAAATAAGGTTATTGAAGAAAAAAAGGTGCCTTTAGAGCTTCTTGCGGAAGAAGAAAAAGAAGTATTTTCTCCATTAAATAAAGTTGTTGATTTAATAATTAAATTTAAGGAAAAACTTTTTAAAGGAGAAATAGAATTAAAAAAGAAAAAACTTGTTATTGTAAGATTTCTTCAAGAACTTCCAAAAATAGTTGATGAAAATTTAAAAGTTTATGGACCTTTTGAAAGTGAAGATATAGCAGTTTTACCTGAGGAAAATGCTGAAGCATTAATTAAAAGAGGCGTGGTTGAAAAAATAGATTATAAAGATTAAGAATATCCTTATGCATACTTAATGAATTAAAAAGGTGAAAAAGAAAGATTTATAACTTTTCAATAAAGCATAACGTTTAGGAAAGCTTAAAAAGGAGATTTTAAAATGAAGGTTCCAAAAGAAATGAATGTTTATTGTCCTAGATGCAAAAAGCATTCACCTCATTCTGTTTCCCTTTATAAAAAGGGAAAAGAAAGAGCGTTAGCTATAGGAGCAAGAAGACATGAAAGAGAAAAGCATGGATATGGTGGACAAAAATGGCCTGAGCTTAAAAAAACAGCAAAAACAACAAAAAAACAATTGCTAAAGTTAAAATGTAAAGAATGCAATTATACAGTTTATAGACTTGGAATAAGGTTAAGAAAACTTCAATTTGAGGCTTGAAAAAAATGGCCAGGGTAGAGTTGATTCCTAAACCTTCAAGCAAATTTATTAAAGTTAAATGCCTTAAATGTGGAAATGAACAAATAATTTTTGGTAAAGCTAGCATAAAAGTTAAGTGTAATGTGTGCGATGAGATTTTAGCTGAGCCAACAGGCGGACAAGTAAAACTTTTATGTGAAAAACTGCAGGAGCTTGATTAATTAAGGGGAGAAAAATGTCAACAAACAGAGAGTATCCTGAGGAGGGAGATTTAGTAATAGCTACTGTAAGGCGAATAACAGATTATGGCGCTTATGTGACGCTTGATGAATATGATGATCAAGAAGGATTACTTCATATATCTGAAATAGCATCAACATGGGTTAAAAATATAAGAGATCATGTAAGAGAAGGACAAAAATTAGTTTTAAAGGTTTTAAGAGTTAATCCTGAAAAAGGCCATATAGATTTATCTTTAAGAAGAGTCACTGGAAAAGAAAAAATGGAAAAACTTCTTCAATGGAAAATTGATAAAAAAGCAGACTCAATAATGAAGACTGCTATTGAAAAATTAAAGAAGACTGAAGAAGAAGCTAATGTAATTAAAGAAGTTATTTTAAAAAAATATGAAAGTTTATATGATGCTTTTGAAGAAGCCGTTGAAGAGGGACAAGAAGTATTTGAGAAACTTGGTATTTCTTCAGAATGGGCTAAAGCTTTAACTGAAGCAGCTAAATCAAAAATAAAAATTGAGAAAGCTAAGGTTTCAGCTACAATAGAATTAACTTGCTTAAAACCAGATGGAATAGAAGCTATAAAGCAAAGCTTGCTCAATGCTGAAAAAATTAGAAGGAAAGGCGCAAGCATAATTGCTTATGCTATAGGAGCACCTAGATATAAAATAGAAGTTTTAGCTAATGATTATGGAGAGGCTGAAGCTCTTTTAAAAAAAGCTATAGATGAAGTTTTAACAACAATAAGAAATTTTGGAGGAGAAGGACGTCAAATAGATTGAAAATGCAAATTAAAAAATGTAAAAAATGCGGAAGATATACTCTTAAAGAAAATTGTCCTTTATGCGGAGAAAAAACATTTAACCCTCATCCTCCTAAATTCTCTTTAGATGATAAATATCTTAAATTAAGATTAAAAGCTGAAGAAAAATGAAAACTATCCTTAAGGAGTGTAAAGTTAAACCTGTTAACCCCATAATTATAGAGGGGTTACCAGGATTAGGTTCTGTTGGAAAAATAGTTGCTTCATACCTTATTTCTCAATTAAAAGCTAAAAAAATAGCTGAGCTTTATTCACCTCATTTTCCTCATTACGCTTTAGTAAATGGACAGGGAGTTGCAAGATTACCTAAAAGCACATTTTATTACTATAAAAACAAGAAAAGAAAGCTTGAGCTTATTATAATTACTGGTGATTGCCAACCTCAAACTAATATAGGGCAATATGAAGTGGCAGAAAAAATAGTTGAATATGCTAAAAAATATTCAAGTAAGCTTCTTATAAGTATTGGAGGCTACAGTTCAAGTAGAAAAGAGGAGCCTAAAGTTTATGGAGCAGCCACAAATGTTAAATTAATTAATCAATTAATTAAGATGGGTGTTGCTATTAATGAGGATGGTGTCCCAATAGTTGGTGTAGCTGGAATATTACTTCCTTTAGCTAAAGCTAAGGGTTTAAATGCAGTATGTTTGCTTGGAGAAACGTTGGGCTATATTCCAGATCCTAAAGCTGCTAAAAGTGTTTTAAAGGTTTTAAATCAATTTTTAAACTTGAAAATCGATTTAAAAGAGTTGGAAAAAGAAATTAAAGAAATGGGAAAGCTTGAAGAAAAAATTCTTAAAACAACCCAAAGTTTTGAGGAAACATTTGAAGAAAAGAAAATAACTGAAAAATTCTCATATATATCTTAACTTTAACCAGTTTTAACAATTAAGGTTTTTATTTCACTGGAAATAGATGAGCCTTCTTTGGTAACAAGCAAAGCTTTAACATAGTATGTTCCAGGTTTTTCAGGTTTCCAGATAGTTTTAAAAATGTTTTGTGTAAGCGTACCTTTAGTTAAATTAAACCAGTTAACTTTATCTAAGCTATATTGAATTGTAACGTTTCCTTGAGTTAATGAAGAAACTTCAATTTCAACATTTTCACCTAAATTTAATGAGGAGGGTGTTAATGAAAGATTTAATAGTAAAGAAGCATTGCTAACAGTTAAAGATAAAGTTTGACTAAAAGCTTTTGTATATTTTCCAGCTTCACCATCCCATCTGCTTCTAATAAGATAAACACCGCTTCCAGGAAGCCAACTGTAAACATAGGAGCCATTAATTGCTGTTATGCTTGTTCCAATATTTTCCCATGTTAAACCACCATCTTTTGAATATTCAAGAGTTACAAGTTTATTGTTTAATCCTTCACCCTTAGAAGTTAACCTTCCATAAAGGTTAACCGCCTCCCCATATAATATTTCAGATTTACTTAATGAAAGTGTTAATTCGCTTAGGGCAGGATAACTTACCTCGTAAATAAACACAAACCTATTTGGTTGAGAAGCATAAACAAGCTTAAAGTAATCTGAGGATGCTTGAGACGGATTTATTCCCATAACTATTAATTTTCCAAGCATAGTATTTTCGTTTATACCATTTCTATCAGCAATAGTTTCATTAGCTATAATTTGATTATTTAAAGTAATTACTCTATAATATTTAACTTCTTGTGCGCTTCTTTTTTCATAAAAATGAACTATTTTCCCATCATAAGAAGAACCGTTACCTATCCTAGCCATCCAATACCATTTATTATCTTCACCAAAACCATAATATTGTATACCGCTTTGTCCCCTGGTCCATGTTACAAATATGGCTATATGAGTAACATTATAAGATTTTAAGGTTGGAATGGCTTCAGTTTCATTTGAAAGAAAAGTTCTAGCTATTAAAGCTATTTGAGTGAAGTTTAATGTTCCATTATCAGCCATTGAACGTTTATCAGCTATAGCCGTTATCCAATAACCATAATCCCACCATGAAAATACAACAGCATTCTTTGGTAAATTTTCTTTCATCCAAATTAAAGCTTGAAGCCAATCCTGATATTTAGATGCTTCCTCTCCAGAAGGAGCTGTTGGAATGCTTGAAGTAGCTATAGTAGTTGGAGCATAAGCTGAATTTGAAGCATAATATAAGGTTGGTGTAATAATAATTAAAAGAATAAGTAATATGGCCGCTCCAAATTCTCTTGCTACTCTAGATTCAAACTTAATTTTCTTTTTTGGAAAAATAATTTTTTCTTTTAAAATATCTAAAGATGGTTTAGCTAATTCAATTACACCTATGGCGCTTAAAAGAGATAAAGCTGGGGCCAGTATAATAGTTAATCTAACAAATGAACCTGCAAAATAAATTGATGATAAACCAAAAAGAATAAGAAATAAATCGTTATTTCTTCTTTTTTGAAGGGAAAAGAGAAATCCAAAAAGACCTAAAATAATTAATGCTCCAAATTCATAAAAGAAGGATGACCATGTACCTGGTCTATGCTCAGCTACAGATTCAACCAATGGCATTTCAAGCCTAACTAAAGGATTAACTATAGCTGCAAATTTTCCTGCTAAAGGACCAATTAAACCTTTACTCCATAAAATTACTGTTCCTCCGACCAAAATAATTGCAAAAGCTAAAGCTGCTAAAATTTTACCTCTAAAGGAAGAAGCCCTTTCAAAAACTTCGCAACCAATTAAAATAATAAAAATCAAAAATAAAGCTAAAGTTGACCATTCAGAAATAAAACTATAACCTAACTTTGGAATTTGAAGAGAAATCAAAAAGAATATGCTATATGTTATCGAATAAACAATTAACAATCTAGTTGAATAACGCTTAAGTAAAACTAGCACTAAAGTGAATAAAGCAATTAATGAAGCTGGATACCTAAAGGCGCCCCAACCCATTCCAATGTAACCTAAAGATAAACCAGCTAATAATGCATAAATAATGCTTGCTCTAAGAGATCTAGAGTTTGATAATGCTTTTAAATAGAACATAAAGAATAAAAGCATAGTAAATATTCCAATAGTTTCATCATCAAAAAATCCTAATGAAGTTCGAGTAATATGAGAAGTGTTAAAAGCTAAAAATAAAGCTGAAAGTAAACCTATGCTTTTACCCCATTCTCTTCCCAAAAGGTATGCAGCTAAACATGTTGCAACACCCATAATTATTGGAAATATTACACAAAGTTGATAAAGTGTTATTGAAACTCCTAAATCTTGAAGAAGCATATAGAGAAGCGCAGCTGTAAATGATACACCAGGGTAATTTGTAGTTGAAATATCTCTACCCCAAGGATACCAACTCATGATATCATGCCAACTAAACCAGGCTTTAAAACCATTATTTACTATATATTCAGCCATTCTATATTGTTGATATGGATCAAATTCAGAAATGAAAAAACCCCATCTTAACGGTAAAAGCCTAATAATTGCAGCTAAGGCTAAAATTAAGAGGAGAGTTGCAAAATGCAAGCAGCTGCCTCCAGAAATCTTTAAAGAAGCTAAAAAATCTTTAATTTTAGGTAGGAAAGAATTTGAATTTGTTTTCATTAAGCATCCCTTAATTCTTCTTTTAGCCTTAAGCTAAAGATAAAAATTTTATCTAATTAATAAATCTTCGCTTAGCTTATAAAGAAAAATTTAATAAAGAGGTTAAAAAGGTTTACAATTTGCAGCTAAATTAAAGTTTAAAAATAAAATCTAAAACCTATTTGTTTAATCCTTAAATTAATTAAATTATGCATTAAAGATGCAAGGTAGATGAAGATTGAACCAGAAAATTGTGGGAAAAATCGATAAAGTTTTTTCTCCTAAAGAATATGAAGAAAAAATTCTTGATTGGTGGAATAAAGAAAAAATCTATATAAAGGTTAAAAGAGCGGGTGGAAGGAAAAAATTTTATTTTTTAGATGGTCCCCCATACGTAACTAATCCTCCTCATGTAGGTACAGCTTGGAATAAAATATTGAAAGATGTTATAATCAGATTTAAGAGAATGCAAGGTTTTAAAGTTAGGGATCAACCTGGATATGATTGTCATGGATTACCTATAGAGGTTAAGGTAGAGGAGGAACTTGGAATAAAAACCAAAAAAGAAATAGAAGAGAAGGTTTCTGTTCAAGCGTTTATTAAAAGATGCAAGGAATATGCTGAGGAAAACGCTAAAATTCAAACAGAAGTGTTTAAAAATTTAGGTGTATGGATGGATTGGGAAAAACCTTACTTAACTTTAAAAAACGATTATATAGAGTCTGTATGGTGGACTGTAAAAAAAGCTTATGAAAAAAATTTACTTACAAAAGGTTTAAAGGTGGTTCATTGGTGTCCAAGATGCGAAACAGCTTTATCAGGATATGAAGTTACTGATGAGTATAGAAATGTTAAAGATTACTCAATTTATGTTAAATTTCAAGTAGAAAATGAAAAAAACAAATTTATTCTTATTTGGACAACAACTCCCTGGACACTTCCAGCAAATGTTGCAGTAATGGTTCATCCTAAAGAATATTATGTTGAAGCTGAAGCTGATAATGAAGTATATATTTTGGCTGAAGCTAGATGTGAAGCAGTATTTAATGAAGTGGGGAAAAACTTCAAAATTATTAAGAAAATTAAGGGAGAGGAATTGCTTGGTTTAAAATATAAGCCTCCGCTTCTTGAAGAGGTGCCTCTTCAAACTCAAATTAAAAATGCACATAAAATTGTTCTTTCAGAAAAATATGTAAGCATGAATGAAGGAACAGGATGCGTTCATTGTGCTCCAGCTCATGGAGAAGAGGACTTTGAAGTTGGTTTAGGATATAATTTGCCTATAGTGTCTCCAGTTGACACTTCTGGAAGATTTACTCAAGAAGCTGGGAAATATGCTGGAAAATATGTTAAGGAAGCAGATCAATTAATTATTAACGATTTAAAAAATAAAAATTTGCTTTTTTATGCCACTACAATAGAGCATTCTTATCCTCATTGTTGGCGTTGCAAAACACCTTTAATTCTTAGAGCTACAGAGCAATGGTTTATTAAGGTTTCTGAATATAAGAATAAACTTGTTGAAGAAAATGAAAGTGTTACTTGGGTTCCAGAGTGGGCTGGAAAAAAAAGATTTAAAGATTGGCTTCTTGGAGCTAGAGATTGGGTGATTTCCAGACAACGATTTTGGGGTATACCAATCCCAATTTGGGTTTGTGAAAAATGCGGTAGAGAGGAGGTTATAGGTTCAATAGCTGAGCTTAAATCTAAGGCTTTAAACTTTCCAAGAAAAATTGATTTGCATAGAGATTGCGTGGATGAAATATATTTACAATGTAGCTGCAATGGTAAAATGAAGAGGATTTCTGATATATTGGATGTTTGGATGGATTCTGGAGCGGCGTCTTGGGCTAGTTTAAATTATCCAAAAAAAGAGGATGAATTTAAAAAATGGTGGCCTGCTGACGTTGTTATTGAAGCTCATGATCAAACAAGAGGTTGGTTTTATACACAACTTTGCGCTGGAATTCTAGCTTTTAATAAAAGTCCATATAAAACAGTTTTAATGCATGGTCATGCTTTAGATGCTTCTGGACAAAAAATGAGTAAATCGCTTGGAAACTTTATTTCACCAGAAGATGTAATAGCCAAATATGGTCGAGATGCTTTAAGATTATATGAGTTACAAAATACAACTTGGGAAGATTTTAGATTTTCTTGGAATGAAGTGGAGGAATGCTGGAGAAACCTCCATATAATATGGAATGTATATGCTTTTGCAAGTATTTACATGAATCTTGATAAGTTTCAACCTAATAAATGGCCTATAAAAAAGCTTTATAAACATATGAGAAATGAAGATAAATGGTTAATATCTAGAACTGAAAGTTTAAAAGCTAAAGTAACAGAGTTTCTTGAAAAATTTGAAGTTCATTCAGCTATTAGAGAACTTATAAGTTATGCCATAGAAGATTTAAGTCGATGGTACATTAAACTTGTTAGAAGAAGATTTTGGCAGGAAAAAGAAAGTTTAGATAAGTTAGCAACATACTCAACTTTATATTATGCCTTAAAAACTTGGTTAATTTTATCTGCACCCTTTTTACCCTTTACTTCAGAAAAATTGTATAGGGATATGATGTTTCCGACAGAAGAAAAAAAACTTAGCATACATATGTATAAATGGCCTAAAGTCGAAGAAAAGTTAATCAATAAAGATTATGAGAAACAAATGGAGTTAGTTAAAAAAGTTATAGAAGCAGCTTTAAGCGCTAGGCAATCATTAAAAATAAAGTTAAGGCAACCTGTAAAAAAAGTAATGATTGTTACTGGAAATTTAGATGTAAAAAACAGTTTATCAAATTTTAAGGATATTATTATGGATCAAATAAATGCTAAAACAATAGAGTTTATATCTTTAGATGAAGAAGAAAAATTAAAAAAGATTTTTGCAATTCCAAAACTAGATGTTTTAGGACCAATATTTAAATCTAAAACTGCTCAAGTAGCTGAAAAAATAAAAAGTGAAGATGGATGGAAAATTTTAAAAAGCTTTAAAGAAAAAAACTTTTTTGAGCTTTTATTAAATGAAGAAAAAATAAAAATTACTCCTGAAATGGTTTTCTTTAAAGAAGAAATGCTTGAAGGATTTGGCTTTGGCGAATTTGATGAGGGAAGAGTCTATGTTGATGGAAAATTAACTGAAGAATTAATTCTAGAAGGTTTCGCTAGAGACATAGTTAGAAGAATTCAAGAAATGAGGGGAGAAATAGATCTTCCAGTAGACGCTTTTATCTCAGTTTATATTAAATGCCCAAGTAATAAAGAAGAGGAATGGATTAAAGCCCAAAAAGAATATATTAAAGATGAAGTTAGAGCAAAAGAAGTATTTTTTGAAATTTCTAAAGAAGAAAAATTTGATCTTAAAAAGCAATGGGTTATTGATGAGAAAAAATTTGAAATAGCAATAAAAATGGAGAATTTTTAATGAAGCGGTTAGGTTTTATAGTAAATCCTATAGCTGGGATAGGTGGTGCTGTAGGATTAAAAGGTTCTGATGGAAAAGAAATTGTTAATAAAGCATTTTCTCTTGGAGCTAAACTGGTTTCACCAGAAAAAGCAAAAATATTTTTGCAAGAATTAAAAAAACTTAATTGTGAATTTGAGCTTTATGTAGGAGCAGGATTAATGGGAGAAAAAGAAGCTAAAGAATGCGGTTTAACACCAAATCTTATTTTAGGCAAAGAAAAAAATGAAACAACAGCTGAAGACACCAAAGAAATAGCATTAGAAATGATGAATAAAAATGTTGATCTTTTAGTTTTCTGCGGTGGAGATGGAACAGCAAGAGATATTATGAATGCTGTAGATTTAAAAATTCCAGTTTTAGGAGTCCCTTCAGGAGTAAAAATGCATTCAGGTGTTTTTGCTACAAACCCTAAAGCTGGAGCTAAAATAGTTAAAGATTTTTTTAATAATCAATTATCATTAATTGAATGCGAAGTTATGGATATTGATGAAGAAGCTTTTAGGCAAGGAAGAGTTTCAGCTAAACTTTATGGATATTTAAAGGTTCCTTCAGAAAAACTTCTTATTCAACAAGTTAAATCTTCTGTTCCATTGATTGAAAACGAAAAAGAAAATAGAGAAGCAATAGCAAAATATTTAATTGAAGAAATGGAGGAGGATTGCATTTATATAGTTGGTCCAGGTTCAACAACAAAAACAATATTTGACTTACTTAATCTTGAAAAAACTCTTTTAGGTGTAGATATTTTATTTAGAAAAAAAATTATCGTTAAAGATGCGAATGAAAAAGAAATATTAAAAATATTGAATGAAGATGAAAAAACTAAGGCTAAAATAATTGTTACACCAATCGGAGGACAAGGTTATATATTTGGTAGAGGAAACCAACAAATTAGCCCAAATGTAATAAGAAAAGTTGGAAAAGAAAACATAATTGTTATAGCTACTAAAAATAAACTTCAAACTTTAAATCCTAAAAGACTTCTTGTTGATACTGGAGATCCAGAATTAGATGAAGAATTAAAAGGTTACATCAAGGTGGTAACGGATTATAAAGAAGAAACAATAGTTAAGGTTGAATAAAAAATAAGGGAAGAGTGGGTCTATTCTTTTTCAACAATAGATTTTAAAAATTCAACATAGCTTTTAGCATCCATTAAGTTTTTAAGTTCTTCTTGAAGATTTGAAGGTTTAATTACAGCTATCCAACCATCACCATAGGGACTTTCATTAAGAAGCTCAGGGTTATTTTCAAGTTTGGTGTTCACTTCAATAATTTCTCCAGAGATTGGCGAAAAAATTTCAGCCACTGCCTTAACTGATTCAACACTTCCTATACTTTGCATTTGAGCTGCTTTAGAGCCTACTTTAGGTAAATCTACGAAAACAATTTCATGAAGAGATTTTTGGGCATAATCACAAATTCCAATTCTGCATAAATCGCCTTCAATTTTAAGCCATTCATGCTCTTTAGTATAATACAAACCTTCAACAACTTCATATTCTCCAACTTTCATTTTTAATTCATCTCCTTAAATTTTTCAATTTCATTAGTTAGTTTTACCTTATTTACTTTTCTCTTTTCCATCCATATTTAGTTGTATCATAAAATGGTATATTAACCACTTCAGCATCAACAAGCCTATCTCTAATTTTTATTTGCAAAATTTCTCCTATATTAGAGTATTCAATAGGCACGTAACCCATTGCTATTCCAATATTCAATATTGGCGATAAGGTTCCGCTGGTAACTTTTCCTATAACTTGATGATTTTTTAAAATTTCATATCCATGCCTTGGAATGCCTTTATCCTTAAGTTTTAACCCTATTCTGCATTTTTTTATGCCTTCAGCTTTCTGTTTTTCTAAAGCTTTTCTCCCTATAAAATCGCTTTTTTTATTTAATTTTACCACCCAAGAAATTTTAGCTTCAAAAGGTGTTGTTAATTCATCAATATCGTTTCCATAAAGACACATGCCAGCTTCAAGTCTTAAAACATCTCTAGCACCCAAACCACAAGGTTCCAAACCAAGTTTTTTACCAGCATCCAAAAGAGAGTTCCAAACTTTAAAAGCATTTTGAGGTTTTTCAATTGAGGCATTTAATACAAAAATTTCAAAACCATCTTCACCTGTATAACCTGTTCCTGAAGCTAAGCATTTAACACCATTTAAGGTTAATTCCCCAATACCAAATCTAGGAATATCATAAACATTTTCCTTAGCTATTTTTTGAACAATTTCTCTAGCTTTAGGTCCTTGAATAGCAAACATCGCTATTTCATCAGAAACATGATCAATTTTAACTTTAAACTTTTCTGCTTGTTTATACATCCATGCTAAATCTTTGCTTCTATTGCTAGCATTAAAAACCATTAAAAACTTATCTTTTAATCTAAGCAAAATTAAATCATCAATTATGCCACCTTGCTCATTACACATAACTGAATAATGACCCATTCCAGGTTTAAGCATTGAAACATCATTTGGAGTTAAATAATTTAAAAAAGCTTCATCTTCTTCGCCATAAATAAAAGCTCTTCCCATATGAGATACATCAAAGATTCCTGCAGCGTTTCTAACAGCTAAACATTCTTCAATTATTCCCTTATACCAAACAGGCATTTCGAAACCAGCAAACTCAATTAATTTTCCATTCTCTTTATGAAAATCATAGATTTGGGTTTTATTAACCATTTTAAACGCCTCATTCATTTTCAATAGGATGGATCTCAATATTACTATAATCAAGATTTAAAGTTTTCCCACATTTAGGACAAATCCCATTATAACGCTGAATTACCTCTATAGGAGGTTCAAGTTCTTCACCTTCATAAAGAATAGCTCCGCATTTACCGCAAAAAATTTTTTGAGGCAAAAAGTTCTCCTCCCCTTTAAATTACTAGAAATTATAAAAAGAATAAGATAGGTAATAAACTTTTATAAGTTTAAATATGTTCCTTTAGCCCTTATATTTATTACTAAAAGAGTCTTTTAATCTTCAAATTAAAAAGAATAAATAAAGAAGGGTGGTGTAATTAATTGAGACAAAAAATTTTATGGAAAATAAGGCTTAAAACCAAAGATTTAATTTATGCAATTAAAAAAATGGAGAAGCCTAAAGCTTCAATAGCAACATTATTTATTGCAGTTCTTATCTTTTCAATATTTATTTTTTCCGGTGGAGTTTTTGCAGCCTTAGAAAAACCGTTAGCTTTGTTACCTTCTTCAACAGGTTGGACATTTATTTATAGAGGTAATATTAATGTTCAAACTTTAAGCGAAAGCTTGGTTTCAGCCTTTCTATATTTAATAGGAGTTTTAGGTTTATATTTGCTTTATAGAAGCATAAAAACAGCTTATAGACCTAGAGAAGCTTACATTATGCTTATCATAGGGTTTACAATAACAATAATTTCTGTTTATTATCTAATTGTTTTATTGCAGCAAAAAATTTCTGGATGAACTTTTTTACCACCAAAATTTCTTTAATTTTAATAAATAAGCTATACTATTAGTAAATAAATGAAGAAGTGGGGTGAACAAAAAAATAAAAAATAATACATTTAAATTTAACTTTGAAAATGGATAAGAAATTATTAATGCTCCATAAACAAAATCTAGTTGATCCATAAATGGAAGGGGAAAGCCAGGAGCTAAAACCAACCTTCTTTTAATAAAAGCCCCAAAAAGATCCCCTAATAAAGCGCCTAAACTACCTAAAACACCTATCAAAAAAAGATTAAAATTTTTATTTAAAATTAAGCTTTCAATCATCGCTATTGATGAACCACATAAAAAACCTCCAATAAAACCTTCAATGGTTTTATTAGCTCCAAAAACTCTTTTTCCATCAAAAAAATTCTTGTTAAAATCTATGGGTCTTTTTCCATGAAAAATTACTGCGCTAGCATTTGCTATATAAGCTGGTAAAATAAATATTAAAGCTGAAAAGAAAGCTTCATTTATTTTAAACAGCATTTATTAATCCCTCTTTTGCAAGTTTTAATTTACATTTAAGATTGAAGGCTTCCTTAAAGTTTAATCGTTCAACAATGGCTTCCTTAAAGTTTCCCTTAAGATTTCTTAATTTAATTATTGTTCCGCACCAATGAAAAAGAGTTCGTTTAGCTATAGGTTCTATATCAGCATAATTTAATAAGCTATGAACTTGACTTGTTAAAAGCACTGCTAAATTATGCTTTTTAGCTAATTCAGCTAAATAAGCTAATTGTCTATTTAAAGCTCTATTTAAAGCAAAACGCTCCTCTAAAGTTGAGGATTCTAATCTATAAAGTGTTGTAATAGAATCAACAACAATTAATACAACTGATTTAGATATATAACTTTCTAAATTTTCTATTATTTGAGTTTGCTCAAAAAAAGTTTTTGGAGAAAAAACAAAAATAATAGATGAAATTTCATTTGCATTTAAACCTGCTATTTGAATAAATCGTTGAGGAGTAAAAGAGCAGTCAACATCTATATAAAGTGTTTTTAATGAGTTTTTAGCAGCTTCAACAGCTGTTTGAAGAATTAAGGTGGTTTTTCCTGTAGAAGCTTCTCCATAAATTAAAGTTAACTCTTCTAAGGCTAAACCACCATTTAACAATTTATCAAGGCAAGAAGATTTTGTAGAAAGAAATTTAGGCTTTAACATTATTCACCTATTTTATTTGTTTCCTCTAAATCTTAATTGATGAAGAAGCTAAAATCTTTTTTAAGGTTAAATAAATAATTATTTTTAAGCATTCACCAATTTTAAAAAACTGTTTTAAGTTGGAAGATAAAAATGTTTAAAAAGATTGGGGTAGTTTCCAGGTTAGATATTAAAGAAGCAATTAAGCTTTCAAATGAAGTTTTAAAATTTCTTTCAAAAAAAGGTTTAGAAGTTATTTTAGAAGAGGAATTGGCTAAAATTTTAGGGTTAAATTCTGGAGTGCCCCTTAATAAATTGAATGCAGATTTAATTTTAACTATTGGTGGAGATGGAACAATCTTAAAAACATGCATGAATATTCCAAATCCTGAAACACCAATATTATCTGTGGATATGGGTAGAAGAGGTTATTTAACTGAAGTGCCTCCAGAACATACATTTGATGCAATTGAAGAATGTTTAGCTGGGAAATATAAAATAGAGGAACATTCAAAGCTTTCAGTTTTTTATGAAGAAAAGTTTCTGGTGGATGGATTAAATGAAGCTTTAATAACTTCAAAAACACCTTTAAAACCTCTTTATTTTGATGTTTCAGCAGGAAGCTATAGGCTTATAGAGATTAGAGCGGATGGATTAATTGTGGCTACTCCTACAGGTTCTACAGCTCATGCCTTTTCAGCTGGAGGACCAATTTTAGAAACAAATCTTGAAGCTTTTGATTTGGTTTTTATATGCCCTCTTAAACCTATAAGATCAATAATTATCCCGGATAGATTTGATGTAACTATTAAAGTTTTAAATGAAAAGCTTGGAGCAGTATTAGTTGTGGATGGATGTTATATAAAGGAGCTTCCAATTAACTCTAGGGTTTTAGTGAAAAAATCTATTCATAAAGCCTTGTTTATAAGGTTTGAAACAAAATTTTTATGTAGAAGATTATCAAGATTAGTTTCAAGAATGTGAAATTTATTTTTAATTTGACTTATAAATAGGAAGTTGAAAAAGAGAAAAATGCTTAAAAAAATTTTGATTTTAGATTCATCAGCATTTTTTGCAGGTTTTGATTTATCTTTAATAAATTTTCAAGCTTATTCTACACCTTTAATAATTGAAGAATTACCTAAAGAAGGTTCTATAGCTTTAAGAGTTAAAGCTTTACAAGAAGCTGGAAAATTAAGCATTAAAAAGCCAAATGAGGAATCTAAAAGAAAAGTTTGTGAAATGGCGGTTAAAGTTGGAGATAAAATTGTGCTTTCCGAAGCCGATTTACAATTGTTAGCTTTAGCTTTTGAATTGAAAAATAAAGGTTTCAAACCAGTTATATTAACAGATGATTACGCTATTCAAAATGTTGCTTATTTTCTTCAACTTGATTTTTCTTCAATAACTACATTTGGAATTTCAAAACCTTTAAAATGGATTATTTATTGTCCAGCGTGTTTTAAAAAATATAATGAAGGGGGAAAAACAATTTGTGATATATGCGGAGCAAAACTAAAGCGAAAAGCAAAAAGAAATTAATTTTTTCTAAATTTAGCTATAAAGAAACCTAACCCATGGATATGTGGATGAAAACGTTGAAGTTTTTCAGCATTTAAAAAAAGTTGAAGTCCAGGTGAACCTAGAAAAAAATTTTGTGTTTCAATTTTTAATGAACATTCATCTTCAACAAATTTAGCTATTTCTTCACATTCCTCAATTGTTACAGTGCATACACTATATACTAAAACACCGTTTGGTTTAAGAACTTTAGAGGCTGCTTTAATAAATTGTTTTTGATACTCAGATAAGTTTAAAATATCTTTCATAGAGGTAAAATCAAAAAGTTTAGGTGTAACGCCTAAAGCGCTGCAGGGAGGATCAACCAAGCATTTATCAACCCTTAAAGATGGAAAATCCTTATCGATATATCTTGAATCATGAATAATTAAAGTTGCGATTTTACAGTTTAAACGAGCTAAATTTTTTCTTGTAGTTTCTATTTTTTTCTTATTTCTATCAACACCTATAACTAAACCTTTATTTTCCATTAATTGAATTATATGAGAAAGTTTTCCTCCTGGTGCACAGCAAACATCTAAAATTTTTTCTTCAGGTTTAGGATCAAGAATTCTGCTGGTTAAAATTGCTGGAAAAGATTGAGGATATATAAAACCCTTTTTATATTCTTCAGTTTCTCTAAAACTTGGAATTTTATATTTTGAATAAAGCACTTCAACAGCTAGTCCCTTTCTAAACTGAAGAATTTGAGTTTCATTCATTCTAGCTATTCCACTACCAACTTCTTGATTTAATTCATCAACAATTGTAACTTTATCTCCTATTTTTATTCCTTTACAATTTATAATTCCAGGAGCATATACATGAGCTCCTTGCAAAACGGATTCTGCAGTAAATTTATCAACAATCACATGTTTATCAAAAATAGGAATTTCAAAAGGTCCCTCAACAGGAATATAAAGAGCTTCAGGAATGTTTTTATCAATTTCAACTTGAAAACCTTTATTTCTTAAGGATTTTAAAACATCATTTGGATTCGCTTTTAAAGTGTTAACTCTAAAGTAATATTTTTTTCCAGGTGTTTTAAGAGCTTTAAGAACGAGCTCTAATTCATTTTGATAAACTTTTTTAAGAGCATTAATAACATCCTTAGAAAACTTCCATCTTTTTGAAAGTTCATCAATTATTAATGACATTTTTAAGTTAATTTAACTATGTTTACTTTTTTAGTTTCAACTTCAACTATAGCTAAAGAAGATTCACCACTTAAATACCCGCATACTTCACCAGGATTTATAACTAGGGTTTTTCCAATTTCAGAAATATCTATTTTATGAGTGTGACCATAAGCTACCAGATTAAAAATACCGCATTCAATAATTGTATCTAAAAGATCTTTGTTTTCTCCATGAATTAAAGCTATTTTGAATCCATTAATATTTAGCTTAACGAATTCTCCTCTAATTTCTTTACCAACTTCTAAAAAAGCTTTTCTTAATAATTCTTTTTCGGCATCATTATTTCCATAAACACCAATCATTTTAGCATTTAAATTTTTAAATGAAGAAGCTACAAAAGGTGCGCAATAATCTCCACAATGTAAAACTAACTCAACTTTTTCAATATTTAACTTTTCTATAGCTTTATTTATTAACGGTAATCTATCATGAGTATCTGAAATTATTCCAATACGCATTTCTAATCCCCTTTTTAGCATTAAACTATAAAGCTTAAATTTATATTTTTTATCTTCTATTAATCATTAACATTACGTTAGGAAGAAATAAAAATAAAGGCGAGAGTTTTGGATAGTTTTTTAGTTTCAAAAAAAGGTGTTACGCTTAAAACTTTAATAACATTCATTAAAAAATGTGGGGAAACTGGTGAAGATGGAGCAATTGGCATTTTTCTCGGAATAGTAAGAGGAAAAACCCATCAAAAAGAAAAAGTAAAGCATTTAGAGTTTGATGCCTATAGAGAGAAGGCTGAGGAAGCATTTAAAAAAATAGCTGAAGAAGCTAAAAAGCTCTATGGAGTAAATAATATTTTAATTCATCATGTTACAGGTAAAGTCAGGGTTGGAGAAAGAATAATGATAGTGGCAGTTTCAGGAAAATCCAGAAAAAATGTTTTTCCAGCTTTAGAAGATATTGTTGAAAAAGTAAAGAAAGAAGCATTAATATGGAAAAAAGAAACTTTGGAAGATGGAAAGTCTTATTGGATTGAATATAAAGGTTAATTATGAATATTAAAGGGTTTAATGAAAGGGTCAAATTTAAAATCTTTATTTTAATTCAAAATATCTTGTTACACATAAAATATCATTTTTAAAACCATATATAATGAAGCTTGATTAACAAAAACATTTTTGGAAACTAATTATAATAAGAATAATTTATTAGAAGAAATTTAACGCAGCTTTATAAGAAGCTTCAATATGTTTTTTAGCATTTTTAAAAACTGGTTCTTCATGACCAGCTAAAAGAAACTCTGCATCTAGATTTGTTAACCTTTTTAATGAATTAATTAAGGCTTTAAAGTTTCCAGTAGGCAGATCTGTTCTACCAAAAAAACCTCCGGGGAAAACTGTATCTCCTGAAAAAAGAATCTTATTTTTTTCCTCATATATACAAATGCTTCCTGCTGTATGTCCTGGTGTATGAAGAACCGTTAATTCTCCTTCACCAATTGAGATCACATTATTATCTTCAACAAATGAAGTCAATGATTTATTCGTTAAAAAGGGGAGTTTAAAATCAAGTTTATGAATAAAGATTTTTGGTTTAAAATATCGAAGAATTTCTCTTAATCCTCCAGTATGATCAAGATGATTATGTGTTAAAACTACTTGCTCAATATTTCGTATTAAAAGCTTATCTAAATAAGGTTTAATACTGTTTTCAGTTAAACCATTTCCACAATCAATTAAAGTTGGTTTCCCCCTATTGATAATATAAATATTTGAACATAACCCAATTCCCTGAACTAGATAAATTTCTTTAAGGGATGGATGGAAATTCTCTAGAGTAAAAAGCATATTTTTAATTCCCTCAAGGCTTTTTAATAAAAGCTACATTTATTTATTTTTTATCTTTAAATAGTTTTTTAGTAATAAAGGAGATTTAAAGAAATGAATGAAAACATTGAAGAAAAACTTGCTCGTTTAATAAATATTTTAAAAAATAAAGAAAGTGTTCTTATAGCTTTTTCTGGAGGAGTTGATAGTGCTGTTGTTGCAGCTACAGCTAAAATAGCTTTAAAAAATAAAGCATTAGCTGTAACAATAAATTCTCCGCTTATTTTACAAGAGGAAATTGAAGAAGCCATTAAGGTAGCTAGAGAAATAGGGATTGATCATATAGTTTTAGATGGAAATGAGCTTGAAGATCCTAATTTCATCTGTAACCCAATAAACAGATGCTATTTTTGCAAAAAGAATTTGGCTATTAAATTAAAGAATTTAGCTGAAGAAAAAGGGCTTAAAAATATAGTTGATGGAACTAATATTGATGATCTTAAGGATTATAGACCTGGACGAGTAGCCTTAAGCGAAGCAGGAATAGAAAGCCCTTTAGTCGAGGCGGGATTAACAAAAAAAGATGTAAGAGAAATAGCAAGAATTCTTGGTTTATCTATAGCTGATAAGCCCTCTTCAGCTTGTTTAGCTTCCAGAATCCCTTACGGCCAAAAAATAACATTGGAAAAAATTAAAAGAATAGCTGAAGCTGAAAAAATTATTAAAGAAATAGTTAAAGTGAAACAGGTGAGAGTTAGAGATCATGAACCTATAGCTAGAATAGAAGTTGACCCAAATGAAAGAAGACTATTTTTTAATGAAAAAATTATGGATGAAGTGTCTCAAAAGATACAGAAGTTAGGATTTAAATTTGTAGCTTTAGAATTAAGCGGTTATATTCAAGGAAGCTTAAATAAAATGTTAAATAATAAAAATTCTATGCAATAAAAGATTTTTCATTTGTCTTTGCAAGTTTTCTAAATATAATTTTCTTCATTTAATAATAAAAAGAAAAACAAATAAGCTTGCTTATATTTAACGTTATCAAAATTAAGTTGGGAGAAGTTTAAAAATGATTGATGATGGAAGAAGCGGTAAAGTAATATTTTTGGTTCATTGTATAATTAATTCAAATTCTATTTGTATTGGCCCAAAAACTCCTAGTATATGGCCAGCTATGGTGAATGAAATTGTTGAATTACTAATGAAGAATAAAATCGGGATTATTCAATTACCTTGTCCAGAACAATTAGTTTTTGGTTTAGTACGAAATGAAGCCTCAAAAATTCAGATCGATACACCAGAATTTAGAGAATACTGTAAAAAAATAGCTGAATCAACAGTAAATTTAATTGAGGAATATATTAAAAATGGATTTAAAGTTATTGGTTTTTTAGGTAAAAGAGGAAGCCCAACCTGTAACGTTTTAGGTGAAGAAAAAGGAATTTTAATTGAAGAGTTAATTAATATGATGGATAAAAGGAAAATTAAAGTTTGCTTAATGGATTTTGAAAGAACTGAAGTTGAAAAATGTTTAGATAAATTGAGGAAAGCTATATATTCTTCCTAAAGTTAAAAACGATTGTAATTTAAAATTTAAAAAAGAATGAAGAGGTTTTTACAATTTATTTATCATTATGTTAATTTTTATTTATTTTACTTTTAACTTGTTCCTAGTTAAGATGAGTGCTATTGCTGTTGCAGCTGCGATTCCAGCTGCTCCTAACAAAATTTCTTTCTTTCCCATTTTTAACTTTCACCTCCAATTTTTTATCTTAATAATTTAAACAGGAATTAATTGAGGCTCAATTAATTCTTCTGTTTTCAAAGTTTCATGAGATATAGCTCCTTTTCTTGATAAATTCTCAAATAGAAAGGTTATCGCATGTTTAGCTTCCTCTTCGTTTTTTGCTCCAGCACAAACAATTTTTCCACTAGCAAATAAAAGCGCTGAAACCTCAGGTTTTTCCATTTTATATATTAATGCTGGAAATTGATCGGGTTCATAAATTGTTTTTTCCAATATAAATGCTGTTTTTTCTAAATCGATTTTTCCAGAAAGCTCTCCTGTAGCAACAACATTTTGAATATCTATTTTTGGTTGATTAACAATTAATAAACCATTTTGCTTAAGCGTTTCAACAATTTTAATTATGGCTTTTTTAGCTTCCTTTTCTGATTTAGCTCCTGTACAAATTATTTTTCCTGAATTAAATATTAAAACCGATGTTTTAGGTTTTTTTAGTCGATAAATTATTCCTGGAAACTCTTGAGGTCTATAAGCAGCACCTTGAGAAAATTTAAGTATTGTATCTAAATCTAGTTGTTGCTTTAAATCCCCTGAAGCCACAACATTCTTTATTTCTATTGTAAATTTTGGTTGCATCACTTTCCTCACCTATGTAGTTATGTAGTACAAAACTACTATATAAATGTTTCTCTGAAGAACAAAACTACAACTAAAAATTATTTTAATTCAATAACTTTTTTTACAGCACTCCATTCAACCTCAGTATTTACACATCCATCCTTAGATAAAGCTACGCATTGAGGTATAATTCCAAATTTTTCAGCAACAAAACCTCCTAAAATTAATTCTTTTAAACAAGCTACTCCAATACAAGCTTTAGGTTTTATCCTTTCAAAAATTTTTGAAACTATGCTTCCTCCAGAAATAAGGTAAACACCTTTATAACTTAATTTTTTAGCAAAGTTAATTATTTCCCCAAGTTTGCAATTACTGCAATTTTTGCATTCATAACTAAATTCTTTAAATGAGGCTGGACAATTACAAGGTCTTAAACATTGAGGTAAAAGCAAAATTCTTTCTGAAAAAGGAATTTTAGAAAAAACCTTTTTATAAGCTAAGTTTTTCGTTTTCACATAAAGCGCTAACAAACGTTTTTCATCAATCCCAGATTTAGCAGCCATTTGTTCAAGCTTTACTAATGCAATTTCCCCAATTTTACTTTCAGAAAGCTTTTCAATTAATTGAATTAATATGTTTTCTTCCTTCTTTTTCTTATTAAAAATGAAGAGCAATTCTCTTCTCCTTTTTAAATTTTAAAGCTTTACTATGTAAGAAAAGATAACTTATTTAAAAGTTTAAATACAGCTTTAAAAATTATATAAGGTATATAAGGTAATTAGAATCATTATGTATATTATTACGAGGGAAAAACATTGGCTGAAAAACTTTTAATTTGGTTAACTAAAAAGGGAGGAATAAATGCTCTTAAAATTCTTTCAGAGCATTTAACAAAAGTTAATGATGCTATGGTTGAGTTTAAAGAACTTTTAAAGAATATAAGCGAAGATAAGGATAAAGAAGCTAATGAAAATATAGGCAAAATCCTTTTAATAGAGGAGGGATGCGATCATCTAGCTAGAAATATATCAAGAGAACTTCAAAAAGGTAAACTTCCACCGATAGATAGGGAAGATACACTTCATTTATTATGGAAACATGAGAAAATTATTGATTTAACAAAAGAAGCTACATTAATCCTTAAAATTATTGAGCTTGATGCTAAAGGAAAAACTCCTAAAGAACTTTTAAAAAGCTATGTAAATTTAGTTGAAAATATAATAAATGAATTAAAAGCCTACAGTTTAAGCATAAATAAAATTGCTACAAATGTTAATGAAGCATATAAACTTAAACTTGAAGTAGAACGAATAGAGCATTTAATAGATGAAGAATACTTTAAAGTAAGAAGAAAGCTTCATTTTAAGTATGGAAACCAAATTGAAATGCCTTTATTTATATTTCTTAAAGACCTACTTAATATAATTGAACGCATATCAGACATAATTGAAGATAGCAGCGATTTAATTCAAGTTATAATGGCTAGAGTTTCAGCAATGCTCTTTGGCTCAGAATAGAAAAAGTTAGTTAAAACGTCCTTCCTTTATCTATTTAACTATTGCTGAGAGATTAGAATATTTTTGCAAGCAAAAAGTAAGTTACGGCGCTAAACCCCATACAGAAGGGTAGTGTAGTAACCCAAGCTAGTATAACATCCCTAAACACTCGCCAGTTAACTTTTGAAACACCAGAGGCCACACCTACACCAGCAATAGATGAGGTAACTATATGCGTAGTGCTCACGGGTAGACCAAATAAAGAAGCTAGGAAAATAATTAATGAAGCTGAAAGATTTGCTGAGCAACCATGAATAGGCTCTAAATGAGTAACTTTTTCTCCTAAAGTTTTCACAATCCTCCAAATTTTTATATCTAAATAAGTTCCCACGGCCATTGCTGCGGCACAAGCAATCATAACCCAATCGGGAACGTGAAATGGCGCAGCATAGTAAATTGCAAGCATCATGGCGATTATACCCATTGTTTTTTGCGCGTCATTAGCTCCATGGCTAAGACTTAAAAAAGCAGCTAAAGGAATTTGTGAATGATTAAAATATTTATTAATATTATTAGGGTTGCTGAATTTTGTTGAAATTTTAGATAAAGTTTTCATAGCAAGAAAACCTGCAAATAAACCAATTAATGGGCTTGTAGCTAAGGGAATGATAACCTTTTCAATTAATCCATACCACTTTACTCCATAAACGCCATAGGATGCTATTCCAGCTCCAACTAATCCACCTATTAAAGCATGGCTGGAGCTTACAGGTAATCCCCAAACCCAAGTTAAAATATCCCAAGCTATAGCGCTTATAAGGGCTGCAAAAATTAATAAAGATGTGATTTTTCCTTCGGGGATTACTTCTGTTCCTATTGTTTTTGCAACAGCAGTTCCAACAACAAATGGTCCTATAAAGTTAAATATGGCGGACATAATAACGGCAGGATGTGGTTTCAATCCGCCAGTATAAACAATTACTGAAATTGAGTTTGCTCCATCATGCCATCCATTGGCTAAATCAAAAGCCAATCCTGCAATTATTATTAGGATAAGCATTGTAAATGGATCTATCATTTTTGTTCTTCCCTGGAATAATAATTTTATAAGGTATTTTTAGCTATATAGTAGAATAGTTTTTATTGGTTGTATTTAAATTTTAACTTTAACTAAGCTTTCAGCTTAAAGATTAATTTAGTAAAGTGCTATATTCTCTCTATTTATAACATAATATAACATAAATATGTTAATCAAAAGTCTATGATTTAAGTAAGGCTTATATAAAAGTTATAGTAAAAAATGTAAACTGAATAACTTATAAATTAAGTTATTGCATAAGCTTTGTGAAAAGGACATGAGCATGAAAGCAGTTATAGTAGAATGCAAGCTGCCTAATCTACCTTCAAGAATAGATGAAGTTTCTGAAATGGTTGAAACTTTGGGATACGAAGTCATCACAAAAATAGTTCAAAAAAGAGGAAGTATTCATCGTGCTTATTGCATTGGAGAAGGAAAACTTCATGAATTAAAAAATATTATTAAGGAAAAGAAGGGGAACCTTGTAGTTTTTTGCAATACACTTTCAAGCGCTCAAGCATTTAAAATTAAGAGGGAATTAGGAGATGATGTAGAAGTAATTGATAGAAATCTATTAATTCTGGAGCTTTTCAAAAATAGAGCCCTAAGCAGCGAAGCTAAACTTCAGATAAAACTTGCTAAACTTAAATATGCGTATTCTTGGGGTAGAGAATACCTTAAACTTAAAGGAATTATAAATGAGCAGGTTGGATGGAGCGGCCCAGGACATTATCCATTTATTGATTATGAAAAAGCAGCTAAACGAAGAATAAGCAGAATTAAAAAGAAGCTTGAAAAAATTAGAGTTAAGAAAGATGCTTTATGCAAAAGAAGACATGAATTAGGTTATCCAATAGTAGCTTTAGCAGGTTATACTCAAAGTGGAAAAACAACTTTTTTCAACAGGTTAACATCCGAAACAAAAAGTGTTGGGCTTGGTCCCTTTACAACCTTATCTACCTTCGCTAGAAAAATTAATAAATTTAATTTTATTCTTATAGATTCAATAGGGTTTATTGAAGATATGCATCCAATAATTCTCGATGCATTTGATGCCACATTAAAAGAAATTGCAAATGCAGATTTAATTTTATTATTTATTGATGCAAGCGATGATTTTGAAACATTAACTAGAAAAATAAATACTTCAGATCAAATACTTAGGCGTATAGGCGCTAGTTCAAAAATGATTATTTGCATAAATAAAATCGACTTAGTTGATAAGGAAAAACTTGAAAAAATTAATGAAATAGTTAAAAGAAGGTTTTTAGGAGTTAAAACTGTTTTTATAAGCGCTAAGACAGGAGAAAACATAGATCAATTATTGAAGCTTATAATGGATGAGTTAAGTGAGACATTTAAAACGTTTGTGTATGCGCATTAAACTAAACTTAAGTAGGCGTTTACATTTTTTACATCAAATTTTTCAATTTCAAGAATATTAAAGATAAAGTTGAATAATTTTTCTCGAATGCTTTTGCTCAAGTTTGGATACCAAATTGGATTTGCTAAAACTAAAGCTCTCCAAACATAAAAGGGTTGAATAACTTCTAAAATTTCTTCATCACTAGTTTTATTTAGGTAGTTTTCCATAAATTTTAAATATAGTTTTTCAAAGGCTCCTTTTAATTCTCCATATGCTTGAAGAGAAAAGAAAATATAATTTATGCTCATTGCAGCTAAATCATCAGCAGCTTCACCCCATTCTCCTCTGCTTCTATCCAAAACTGTAAAATCTATTCCCTCTTTAAATAGAATGTTCCAAGGATGAAAATCTCCATGAACCTGACATAATCTATAAGTTTTTTCTCGAATCCTCCATATATGCTTAAAACATTTTTCAGCTATTGAATAAAGTTTTTTCTTTTCAATAAGGTTTTCTGGATAATTATCAATAAGACCCATTATGCATTCTCCATGCCCAAAAAGCTCTCTAAGCCTTCGCCTATAAAGATTTGCTGCATTAAGCTTTAAAGAATGAATTTCAACTAAATAATTTGATAAAGCTTCAGCTTTAAGCTCATCAAGTTGAGTTAAAGCTTTATCTTGAAGAATTTTTTCCAAATCTTTATAATATGGAATACCTTCAACTTTATTCATTAAAATAAAAAATTCATCATAATTTCCAAGAGAAACTAATTCACCATCTTTCATGAAAACACCAATATCAATAGATTTCACATGTTTAGGAAGTTTATTATAAGTTGAATAGGCAAGTAGAAGAGATTGAGCTCTATCATAGGAGAATTCATGCCCAAAACTATCTCCTTTCATTGTTTCTAAAACAAGAGCCTTTTTTTCTTTATTAATTTTAAATTCAATTAAACAAGGTTTTCCATAACCGAATGCTTTAACTCCTTCACTATTTTTCTTTTCTTCTTCACCTAATAAGCTTATTTTTTCAATTTTAATTTTACAACCATAAACTTTTGAAAGATATTTTTCTAGTTTCTCATGATTTAACAATAATTTAACCTCCATCTCTCCTTAATTTTATTGAATATTTTTTCTGCAGCTTTTTCAGGCTTTAATTTAACTGAATTAATTATAACTTCTGGTTTTAAAGGAGCTTCATAGGGTACCCCAATACCTGGCACAGTTAAACTTTTCCCAGTTAAAGCTTTTTTATATATTCCTTTAGGAGCACCATAAGTTTTTTTCCTATTCATTTCTCTTTTAATACAAATTTTTAATGGACATTTAACATAAACTTCCATAAACTTTTTAATTTTTTTTCTGGCGTTATCTCTATAAACTCTTCTATTTCCTGTTGCATCAATTATAACGTTTATTCCATTTTTAGTTAAAAGTTCAGCTGCAAAAACTAAAGCTGAATAAACAATTTTTCTTTCCTCTTCAGTATAGGATGGATGAGGCGTTAAAGCTTTTCGAACCATTTCTATTGAAAGAATCTGATAATGAACCTTTGCTTTTTTAAGTTTTTTACCTAACGCATTTGCTATTGTAGATTTTCCTGAGCCTGGTAAACCTGTTATCCAAACAGCCCATCCAACCAAAATTCATCCCAAACCTAATTCAGGAAAACTTTAACTTAAAGAAGTATGTTTATAATTTTGAAGGTAGAATGGATTATTTAGATTCCTTATTTTATGCAGTTAATCAAGCTCAAGAAGCTGTTTTACAATGCTTAAAAACTAAAGAAGCAAGAGCTATCATAAAAGAAAAAGATACTGATTTAACTAGAAAAGTTGATTTAATAGCTGAGGAAAAAATTGAAGAAAGCTTAAAAAATGAAGGTATAGAAGCTTATTTAATTAGCGAGGAAACATCGATTAAAAAAATAGGCAGAAATTTAAAACCGCAATTAATAATAATTATTGATCCTCTTGATGGAACAAGAAACTTTGTTAATTCAATTCCTTTTTATTCAATCTCTATAGCGGTTGGAAAAGTTAAAAATGAAGATGCACAATTAAATGATTTATTTATAGGTGTTGTTAAAGATGTTTTAAGAGGAGACGTATTTTATGCTGTTAAAGGAGAAGGCTCATATTATAATAATGAGAAAATTAAAAAGGAAAATTCATTTTATGAAGAAGATAAACCATTAATTAGCTTATATACATATGGTAATGAATTACCATTAAAAAATCTTTCAACCCTTCTTAAAAAGTTTAAAATTAGAGTTTTAGGAAGTTTGGCATTAGAACTTTGCTATACGGCTTTAGGAAGATTAGATGGAGTAATTGATGCAAGGGGAAAAGCAAGAATTGTAGATTTTGCTGCTGGAAAAATTATTCTTGAGGAAGCGGGGGGCGCAATCTCAAGCTTAAATGGTAAACCCATTGAAGCTTCTTTAAAAAATGTTAAAAGCGGATTTAATTTGATAGCTACTAAAAATATGTTTCTTCATAAAACTTTAGTAAATATTCTAAAAGGTTAATTTTTAAATAAAGGAGATGCAGGAAATAAAAAGCGTAAACTCTTAAAAAAGTTAATGTTTTTAAATAAACTTTATCTTAAATCATTCATTTTAAGCATTAATCAAAGCGAAAAATTTTGGAGTGTGCCAAAACGCCTTGGATTATTTTTTTAAATGCATAAATTGCGGATTTAAGTTTGAATCTGAAAAAATTGAATATTACTGCCCTAAATGCAATGATCTTCTTGAAATTACCTATGATATAGAGGAATTAAAAAATTTTGTTTCTAAGGATACATTTGAAAAATATCCTTTATCTGTTTGGAGGTATAAAGAGCTTTTACCAATTAAAGATTTTTCTAAAGTTGTTTCTCTTGGAGAAGGGGGGACAACACTTCATGAATGCAAAAATTTACGTGAAATTTTTAATATAAAAAGCTTGCTTGTAAAAAATGAAGGAGAAAATCCTACAGGATCGTTTAAGGATAGAGGAATGACTGTTGCTATCTCTAAAGCTTTAGAAAACAAAGTTAAAATTGTTGCATGTGCATCTACAGGAAATACTTCAGCCTCGCTAGCTGCTTATGCAGCTAAAGCAAACATTAAAAGCATTATTCTTATTCCTGAAGGAAAAGTTGCTTTAGGAAAAATGGTTCAAGCTATTATTCATGGCGCTAAAATAATTCAAATAAATGGAAATTTTGATGATGCTTTAAATAGCGTTAAAAAATTAGTTGAATATTATCCGCAAATCTGTCTTTTAAATTCTATCAATCCGTTTAGAATAGAAGGCCAAAAAACCTTAGCCATGGAGATTTGCAATCAACTAAATTATAATGTGCCTGATGTTGTTATTCTTCCAGTTGGAAATGCAGGTAACATAAGCGCAGTTTGGAAAGGTTTTAATGAATTTAAAGAATTAGGTCTAATTAAAAATGTTCCAAGAATGATTGGAATTCAAGCTGAAAAAGCTGCGCCATTAGCTAAAGCCTTTAAGGAAGGAAAAAATGAAATTTCAATAGTGAATAATCCTGAAACAATTGCTACAGCAATAAAGATAGGCGCACCTGCAAGTTGGAAAAAAGCTTTAAAAGCTGTTAGAAACTCTAATGGATTATTGGAAGTTGTTAGCGATGATGAAATTATAGAGGCTCAAAAACTTTTAGCTAGAAAAGAGGGAATATTTGTTGAGCCAGCAAGTGCAGCTTCAATAGCCGGTTTAAAAAAACTTTTGGAAAATGGTCAATTAGATAAATATGAAAATATTATTTGTATAACAACAGGACATGGATTAAAAGATCCAGATGTGGTTCTTAAAACTTGTATTGAACCATTAATTAAGGTTTCTCCAACAATAGAAGAGTTAAAAAAGGTTTTAGGAGGAGACTTAAATTGAAAATTATTGTTATAGGATTTGGAACTGTAGGAAAAGCTTTTGGAGAAATCATAATGAAAAAAAGAGAGGAATTAATAAAAAAGTATGGTTTTCGACCAGACGTAGTAGCTATAGTTGATAGTAAAGGAGCATTAATAAATCCTGAAGGGTTAGATTTAACTTTAGCATTTAAAGCTGATAAAGAAGATGGGACAGTTGCTTCAAATAAAAAATATGGATATAAAGGTATGAAAGCAATCGATGTAATTAATGAGGTGGAAAGCGATATTGTAGTTGAATTAACTCCAACAAACATTAAAGATGGACAACCTGGTTTAACTCATATAGAAACTGCACTTAAAAAGGGACTTCATGTTGTAACAGCTAATAAAGGGCCTTTAGCTTTAGCTTTACCAGCTTTAATGGATTTAGCAAACTATAATAAAGTGTTTTTAAGGTTTAGTGGGGCTGTAGGTGGTGGAACGCCAATACTTGATTTAGCTAAAAAATGCATAGTTGGAGAAAAAATTCTTTCAATTAAAGGAATATTAAATGGAACAACAAACTATATTCTTACAAAAATGCATAATGAGGAAATACCTTTAGAAAAAGCTTTACTTGAAGCTCAAAAACTTGGCTATGCAGAAGCAGATCCATCCTACGATATTGAGGGAATTGATACAGCTTGCAAACTTGTTATAATAGCGAATTGGATAATGAATAAAAGAATTTCAATTAAAGATGTTAAAATAGAAGGAATTAAGAAAATAACTTTAAAAGATATAAATGAAGCTAAAAAAAGAGGAAAAACCATTAAGCTGATTGGAGAAATAAATGAAGAAGCTTTGGTTAAACCAATGGAAATTTCAACTTTAAATCCATTATGTGTAAATGGAATTTTAAACGCTGTAACATTTAATACTGAAAACTCTGGAGAAATAACCATAATTGGAAAAGGAGCCGGAGGAAAAGAAACCGCAAGTGCATTAATTAGAGATTTAATAGATATAAAATTGAATTTATTAAAAATGAAGGGGGATTAAAAATAAATGTTAATTGTAATGAAGTTCGGTGGAGCTTTACTTTCTAAACCTGAAAAAATAAAAAGATCAGTTGAAATAATTAAAAATTATGTAAATAAAGGAGATAAAGTTATTGTAGTTGCATCTGCTGTTTCAAAAGTAACTGATGAATTAATTAAAGCTTCTAGAGAAGCTTCCTCTTCAAATTGGGAAGACTTGAAAAAAATCATAAATGAATTGGAGAAACTGCATTTTAATTTAGCTAAAGATATTATTCAAAATAAAAATATTCTAGAAGATTTAACTTTAGAATTAAAAAGTTTAATTGAAGAATTAAAAGAAACATTATTTAGTGTAGCAAGATTAAAAGAGTTAACTCCACGTTCAAAAGATTTTATATTATCTTTTGGAGAAAAGTTTTCCTGTGCTATTCTTTGTGCAGCAATTAAAAATGAAGGATTAAAAGCTAAATGGATGACTGGGGGCGAAGCTGGAATAATAACAAATGATGAATTTGGAAATGCTAAACCATTACTTGATTTAAGCTCTCAAAAATTGAATTGGAAATTAACACCTTTACTTAATGAAAACATTATTCCAATAGTAACTGGATTTAATGGATGTACACCTGAAGGTGTAGTAACAACTCTTGGTAGAGGAGGTTCAGATTATACTGCTACAATAATAGCTTCAGCTTTGAAAGCTGATGAAGTTGTGCTTTGGAAAGAAGTAAATGGATTGATGACTGCTGATCCTAAAATTGAGTCTAAAGCCAGAACCATACGAGTTATTTCTTATGCTGAAGCAAGCGAAATAGCATATTTCGGCGCTAAAATAATTCATCCTAGAGCTTTAAAACCTGTAATTAAAGCTGAGATTCCTGTTAGAATAAGAAGCGCCTTTAACCTAGATGATCCTGGAACATTAATAATTAAGGAGCAAAAAATCAAACCTAAGGAAATTGTTAAGGCCATATCATTTATTAAAGAAGTTGGTTTGATAAATGTTTCTGGAAGTGAAATAGTTGGGACGCCAGGTGTGGCAGCTAGAGTATTTAAAATTTTAGGGGATAATGGAATAAATATACTTATGATTTCTCAAGGTTCATCTGAAGTCAACATTTCTTTCGCTGTTCCAAGAGATAGCTTAAGCAAAGCTGTTAATTTGCTTGAATTAAATCTACTTGGTGGAGAAACAGTTAAAGAAATCTCATCAGAATCTGATGTTTGCATAGTAGCAGTTGTTGGAGCAGGAATGAAGGGGACGCCAGGTGTGGCAGCTAGAGTATTTAAGGCAGTTGCAGAAAAAGGAATAAATGTTAGAATGATAGCGCAAGGATCTTCAGAGCTTAATATATCCTTTATTGTGAAAGAAGCTGATGGACCTAAAGCCGTTAATGCACTTCATGAAGAATTCAAGCTTTATGAAGAAAGTTAATTTAAGGATAAACCCTATTTATTAATCTTGGGAAAGCAATAGCATCTCTAATATGGTTTAACTTGCATATCCAAGCTATAACTCTTTCAACACCCATTCCAAAACCAGCATGAGGTACAGAACCATATTTTCGTAAATCAAGATACCATTGATAATCCTTTGGATTTAATCCATTTTCCTTTATTCTTTCAAGAAGCTCATTATAATCTTCTATTCTTACACCACCACCAGTGATTTCACCATAACCTTCAGGAGCAAGTAAATCAACTGATAAAGTTACTTCAGGTCTTTTCGGATCTAATTTATGATAGAAAGCTTTAGCAGTTTTTGGAAAATGAGTTACAAAAAATGGCATATTAAATTTAGAGGTTAACTTGCTTTCTTGCTCATATCCAAAATCATCTCCCCATTTAAACTCTAATCCATCTTTTCTAAGGATTTCCACAGCTTCATCATAAGTAATCTTGGGGAAAGGAGATTTAATACGCATTAAATCCTCAGGATTTCGCCCTAAAAGTTTTAATTCATAATTTCTTTCTTCAGCTATTCTTTTGCAAATAAAGCTAATTAACTCCTCTTGAATATTCATCAATTTATTTAAATCGCACCAAGGTAACTCTGCTTCTAAATGCCAATATTCAGTTAAATGCCTTCTTGTTCTAGATTTTTCAGCTCTAAAAGATGGAGCTATAGTATAGATTTTACCTAGGCTAGCGATTGCAGCTTCAGCGTAAAGCTGCCAACTTTGAGTTAAATAAGCTTTTTGATCAAAATATTTAACTTCAAAAAGCGTTGCTCCTCCTTCGCAAGCAGCAGTAATCAGTATAGGCATGTGAGCATTTGTATAACCATTGCTTCTAAACCAATCAATAGCAGCATTCAATAAGGAATCTCTAACTTTAAGAATTGCCTGCATTTTTTCATTTCTAATCCATAAATGGCGATTATCAAGAAGAAAATCTGGACCATGATATTTTTTGGCTATTGGATAATTTTCTTCAGCTTCATGAACAACTTTAATGTTTTCCACAGCTATTTCAAAACCTCTAGGAGCTCTTGGATCAGCTTTAACTACCCCATCTATAATTACTGTAGATTCTATAGGAAGCTTCTCAATTTTTTTAAAGGCTTCTTCACTTATTGAATCTTTCCTTAACGTGCATTGAATTAAACCACCTCCATCTCTAATCAATAAAAATTGAATTCCGCCACTTGATCGTTTATTATGAAGCCAACCTCTAATTTGAACTTTTTTCCCAGTAAGGCTACCTTCAAAAATTTTTGATGTCTCTACAAACTCTTCATTAAGCATAAGTTTTTCCCTCTAAAATTTGAAATTTAAAACATCTACATTTAATCTTAAATTTATTTAGGGTTTTTCTTTTCGATTTTACGTTAAACATTAAATAAAAATAAATATTTCTGCTGACAAATACTTTAATAAGCTAAATGCTCAAATTATCATTTAATTTGTAAGCTGCGTGAAAAAATGGAAGAGCAGGAACCTGCAAAAAAACTAGCTAAATTAAAATCCTTTTTAGAAAAGAAAATTAATGAATTAAATGAGGAAACTTCAAGCTTAAAAGCGCTTTTAGAAATAGTTGATGAATATTTACTTGAAAAGAGTTTTAAAAAAATTGAGGTGCCAAAAATAGAAGTAACGTCGCCCCCTCAAACTTCTCAAAAAATTACTTCAATAAAAACTATAGATGGAGTGCATTTAGGAGACTTAATAGTTGAAGAAAAAAATTTAATGTTAAATTTAGATCCATATATAAAATTTGATGTTAATTCCCCTCCTTTAAAAGCTTTTTTAATAGCTAAAGTTCTTGAACCAATGAGTAAAAAAGATGAAGAAGCAGTTAAATCTGGAAAAATAAATGAAAAAGATGTATTTTCATATAGTATAGAAGATGAAGATGGTTTTGTTAAGCGTATTTTAATAAAAAATTTTGGTGATGAAAAAAGGTTAACTGAATTAACAAATGCTATTCGATGGACTTTAAGAAGAATGTATGAAAGAAGCTATAAAGGTTTATAAAAGTTTTTTCAAGTCTTTTTTAATAATCTTACCATTTGGAGTTTCCTCAGCAAAAATAATTGCTTGAAACTTGCTTATTTTAACCTCTTTATTTAACCATGCATCCGGTGGTAAACCAGCTTTTAAACAGCAATTGCTTAAAAATTCTTCAGCATCCATATTCCATTCTACAGCTACTTGAGGAAGAAGCAATCCTTTAAAAAATCCTTTTTCAACAATTAATCCATCTTCTCCAATAACTATTTTTTTAGGATAATCCATAGGATTTTCAACTTCAATAAGTTTTGGAGGAGTTAAAATGCTGACTTCAACTATTATGTTTGATTCTAACTCCTCTAAAGTTACAGGTTTAAATCTTGGATCCTCAGTAGCAGCTTCAATAGCTGATTCAATTGTTGCTTCCACTAATGGTTTAACTGGAAATGGATAACCTATGCAACCTCTGAGCTCATGAGTGTAAGCTTTTGTTAATGTAACAAAAACTCCATAATTTTGTTTTGTTTTTTCAGGTGCATCCTTCATAAAAGATATTTTTCTTTTATATTTAAGCCAAGTTTTAATAGCTTCTCTTGCAACTTTAACAAGAAATTCTCCATCTTCTAAAGAGAATTCAATCATAAAATCAACTCCCATCATTATTTTGTTGTTTTTCTTTTTTAGAGTTTACGGTTAATTTTTTAGCTTGAATTAAAACTTCATTTATTTTTTTCCAATGGCTTCCCTGCCAATAGATTTTTCCACAACTTTGATTCATGCAAATCCAAAAATCATTATAAAAATTAAAAGTTTGATTTGGAACTTTTCCTTTAACAAACATTTTATCAACCTTCTTTAATATTGAACCGCATAAGGGACATCTTGAAGAGTTAACATTAACCTCTATTTTTAAATTAAGCTTTTTAGCAAGCTCAGCTATTCTTTCAATTTCATTTTTTCCTTTAATAAGATAAGCTTCAATCCCTCGACTTACAGCTTCCCTATATAAAGCTATATCAGAAGTTAACAATATGCGATTTTCTTTTGCAGCTTCAACAATTAAGGTTTTATCTGGGAAAATTGAGTATTTAGCATCGTAACCCATTAACCTTAACCATTTAGCAAGTTTCCCAAGCATTCCATCAACTAGAAATTTCATTAAACTTTCCCTTTTTTAATTAGTTAATATGGAGCCGCTTCCCTTTTCAGCAACTATTTCTCCTTCATCCATAACTAATTTTCCTGAAACAATAACTTTAATAGGTTTGCCAACGCATTTAAAACCATTAAAAGGAGAATATTTAGCTTTAGAGAAAAATTTCTCGCTTTCAATTTTAAATCGCTTTTTTAAATCTATTAATGTTATATCTGCATCAAAGCCCTCTTTTAATTCACCTTTAAATTTTAAATTAAATATTTTTGATGGATTATAAGCTAAAAGCTTTGCAAGTTTTTGAAGAGAAAAATCTCCTTGAGCAACTTTAGTTAAAAGAAGAGGCAAAGTTGTTTCTAAACCTGGAATTCCTGGAGGAATTTCCCAATAATTTTCCTTAATTTTTTCTTCAAAAGCATGTGGTGCATGATCACTAGCTATTACATCAACAAAACCCTTAACAGTTTTCCTCCATAAAGCTGAAGCTTCAAATTTGCTTCTTAAAGGAGGTAAAGTTAAAGCAGTCCCACCTAACTTTAAAAGTTTTTCCTCAGTTAAAAAAAGATGGTGAGGTGTAACCTCAATTAAAAAACAATTTCTTTTTATTTCATTAAAGCTCTTTAATGTGGAAATATGACAAAAATAAGCTTTATTGCTTTTAAATTCCTTTTTAATTAAATTTAAAGCTTTTTTTACTCCAAAAAATTCTATTTCCTTAGAGTGAGCTTTAAGAAAACTTTGCAAATCTTTTTTTCCCTTATTTAAAAAAAGATTTTTTATTTTATTTATTTTTTCTCCATCTTCTCCATGAATAGTTAATGGAATATTTAAAGAAACACATTTTTTTAATGTTTCCTTTAATATATTGCTTTTTAAATCTTCATTTTTGAGAAAATTAAAATAAAGCTTAAAGGATTTTGCACCTAACTTCACCATTTTATCTATTTCATTAGGATTTTTAGGTGGTAAAACATGAAAACCAACGTTTACAACTATTTTATTTTTTGCTAATTCAATTTTTTCTTTTAATCTTTCAATAGAATCTGTTGGAGGAACAGTATTAGGCATATCTAATACTGTTGTAAATCCACCTGCGGAAGCAGCACATGTACCTGTATAGAAATCTTCTTTATAGGATAAATTTAAATCTCTTAAATGTACATGAGAGTCAATGAGTCCAGGTAAAGCAATTAAACCTTTACAATCAATAGTTTCTTCAGCTTTAGGTAAATTAGTTTTTTTCCCAATCTTTTTTATTTTACCAAAACTTATATGGATTCCACCTTCAAAAAGCCCATGATTTAATAAAATTTTAGCATTTAAAATATTTATGGTTTTACTCAATTTTACTCCTGCTTGCTTAAATCAGCTAAGCAATCCTCGCATAAAAATTTTCCTTCATAAAACTTTAAGTTTTCAGACCAATTACCGCATAAATCGCAGTTTCCAATTAAAGGTTTCTCTGTTTTAATAGGGAAAATCTCGCTTTTCTCCATGATTACATCTATGAGAGTAGGAGTTATTTCAAGAATATCTTTGCTTGAAATAACTCCTACAAGTTTTCCTTTAAACATAACTGGAAGACGCTTAATATTTAATCTTTTCATTTTTTCAGCTACTTCAGTTAAATCTTCTTCCTTATCTACGGTAAATAAAGGTTTACTCATTACTTCTAAAGCTTTAACTTGTTTTGGAAGAAGATTTTTTGCAACAACTTTTTTAACTAAATCGCTTTCAGTTATTATTCCTATTGGATTTCCAAGCTCATCAATAACAACTACACTTCCAACATTTTCTTTAATCATTAGGGAAGCTACTTCATCTATGGAGGCATTTAAATTTATTGTAACAACAGGTGTCGACATAACTTCTTTAACTTTAACTTTAACCTCCTTTTTTTCAATCATTTTTTAAATCACGCTTAATATTTTAATTCTTTAATTTACACTTAACTTATAATTTTTCCTTTACCAGTAGGTATTAAATTTTGAATATCAATTAAATTTAAAGATTTAATTTTTTCTTTAATTTTTTCTGGAGCTTTTTCAATAAGTTTTTGCAACAACTGTTTTGCTAACTCTTTAGATTTAAATTCTCCTGGAGCTATTTCAACAAATGTTAAAGCATTTTTCTTAATTGCAGATGTAGGAGCAGATACAATTTTTAATTCTCCATTCTCTTCAATAACTCCTATAGAAAGTTTAAGCTCAACTCCTCTAATATAGTTTCTAGGTCCATAAATCATAAACATGCCTTTTTCAATATATTGACCTGAAGGGGGTTTTTTAGTTATTTGTTCTGGTTTTACCCAGTATACATCAATTGCACCTAAACCTAAAGCCCAAGCTTTACTATAGGATGCAGCAGCAACAGCAGCTTCTTTAATTGTGGTTTCTCCAGGAGTTTTACCTTCACATTTTATAACGGCAAATGGTGCTCCATGAAAATCTGGATGAATAACTAAATCTTCAGGATTTGTATAACGTTTAATTAAAAGCTCATTTGTACTTGAATCTTTACCAATTAAAACTAAAAAGTTTTCTGAAGATTTAAACCATCTAAATTTTTCAAACCATTTTTTCTCTTTTTTCTTTTTTAACTCTATAGGTTTTATTAATGATAGTGAAGTTTTGCTTGTAGAATCAATTTCAAACCTTGTTTTTTCAATTAAGCTTTTAACCTGCATTATTTTCTCTTCATATTCCTTAACTTTATTAAAATATTTTGAAGATTCCTCAAATGGGTTAACTTTTAAATCTACAGGAAAAACTTCCTGATTAACCCTTAAAGTTATAATCAAATTTTTTAAATCTAAATTTTCAATATAACTTTTAATTAATAAAAAATTGTTTTTTATTATGTTTAAAAGTTCATCACTGGTTTTCAAGTTTTTTTCTTTTAAAATCAACTCTTTAATTTGTTTTAATTCATTTGCACATAAGTAGATTAATTCAGCTTTTTCTTTAGTTTTTTTCATTTGCTCATTTAATTTTATTAATCTTTTCTCATGTTTCTCAAGTAAACTTTTAAGTTTTTGAAGCTTTTTCTCTAATTCAATTTTTTGTTTAAGCTTAATTTCTTCAATGGTTAATTTAGAAAAATACTCATCTACAGCTTCATTAAAGCTTTTTTTAAATTCCTTTTCAAAATTTGAGTAAATTTTTAGTGGAAATGGTGTAACATCAATATATTCATTATTGCTGTTTTTCACAACGCAAGGTTCAATTTTAGAATTTAAATTTTTAGCTTCATACACTATTTTTTCCAGTTCTTTATCTGAAAGCTCATTTATCTTAATATTTCCATTTAATTCAGCTCTAGCTAAAATTTCATTTACATATAATGTTCCAATAGCTAAAATTTTTAGCAATGCATCTTTCAAAGATTCATTTTTAAAAGTTTTTAAAATATTTAAATTTAGATTGAATGGGGGAATCCCTGTAGATGGAGGGGGCTTAAATTCATTTCCAACTGCAATAACTCTATCTTTCATTTTAGCATAATAAAGAGCTAAGATAATTTTTTTATTTTCTTCATTTAATAAAATTAAGTTGCCTCTTTTAAAAAGTTCTGCAATCAAAAGTTTTCTTTCATTTCCAGCCTTTAACTTTAAAATTATGATTCTTTCAAATTCATGTTGTGTTATATCTTCAATAATGCTTCCTCGAATATGGCTTCTTAAAATTTTACAGAAAGTAGTAGGTTCCTTCGGTATGTTTAATTCAAAATTTGTAAGGTTAATTCTGCGTTCTATTTCAATAAGCAAATTAGCTTGATTCGGCTTTAACTTAAACAAAAAGGTTTTTTCATTTAATTGATAAATATTTTCTATTTTTTTCTTTATAATTTTCTCTTTTAATTCTTTAACTATTGCTGAAATATCATAACTTGTCATAGCCCTCTTTTTTTCTATTGCAAACAATTTTGCTTCACCAAATATAACCATAAAGCTTTAATTTTAATATTGAAATTTATAACTACAAAAATTAAGGAAGGTTTAAAGGTTTGGGGGCTAAAAAAAACCCTGATAAAATTAGGCAGTTAAAGCCAACCACCATTGTTTATTGGTTTAGATTTGGTTTAGCAATATTCACTGGATTTCTATGTTATATTCTTCAACTTAAAGGTTCTATTGGGTTAATTTTAATGGCAATTGTTTATGTGATTTCTTATGGTATAGTTAAAGGGGTTTTTCGTTTTAGCGAGGAAGAGCTTAAAGGTAAATATAGAAGAGCAATATTAGGATTAGGAACATATATTTTCATTTGGGCTTTAACCTGGATTTTACTTTATACCTTAAAGCCTTATTAAAAATTTAGCTTTTTTTAATAAAATTTAAATAATCTAAAAGAGCTTTAAAATATCCTCTATCATAATCTCCATGAAGCTCATTTTTAACATGAAATAAAAATTCGCTTTTAAATTGATTTATTTCTTTTTCATCTTTAGCTTCAATTAATCTTTTTAAATAAAGCTTTTCATCATCAGATTTAAAAGTTAAAATTAACCCTTCTAAAGCTTTTAAATAACCAAAGTTTTCAATTGATTTTTCAAGTTTTTCCCTTATTTTTCCAAGTGTTTCTTCAGCTTCCTTAAAGTTTTTATTTGAAATAAGCTGAAAAAATTTTTGAAGCTCTTGTTTAATCAAAGTTTATCTCCTCTTTTTTAATTGATCTTCTTCAGAAACATCAGTTATACCATCTTCAGTTATTTTAAATACTCTTTCACCTTCAGGTAAATATGGGCTTGAAACTAAACGAGCTATTCTAATTTGACCAGTTGTTTTTCTTAAAAAAACTCTTGTATGCGATGTATGTGCAACCACATGCCCTCCTACAGGTTCAACGCCTACAGTGAAAAATTGATCAGGTTTAGCCATAACTTGATTGGTTACAACAGCAGCTGCATTAAAGGCTCTAGCTAACCTAATTAATTTATGCATATGATTATTTAGTTTTTGTTGTCTTTCAGCCAGCATTTCTCTACCTAAATATTCACTTCTAAAATGAGCTGTTAATGAATCAATTATTATAAGCTTTACATTATTTTCTTTAATAATTTTATCAGATTTCTCAAGAATAAGAATTTGATGATCACTGTTATAGGCTTCAGAATAAATGATTTTTTGAGCAACTTGATCTGGATCTAGCCCTAAATGATTAGCCATTCTAACAATCCATTCAGGTCTAAAGGTTTGCTCTGTATCTATATAAAGTGCGCTTCCATTTAATCCCCCTTTTTCAATTGGAAGCTGAACATTAACTGCAAGTTGATGACAAAGAATACTTTTTCCAACTCCATATTCACCATAAAATTCTGTGATAGTTTGGGTTTCAATCCCTCCACCTAACAATTCATCTAAAGCTTTACTTCCAGTAGAAAGCTTTAAAACATTTTTTCTCATTTTCATTAATTCATCAGCTCTTACAAAATTTAGGGCTATGCTGCTTCTGGCTTCAGCAATTATCTTTGCAGCTTGTTTTTCACCTATTCCAACAGAAACAAGCTCTTTAATGGTTGCTGTAGCTAGAGACTCCACTGTATGAAAACCAACTTCTTTAAGTTTTTCTGCTGTAGCAGGGCCTATTCCTGGAATATCCTCTATAGATTCATACTTTTTTTTCTCTTCATTCATAAACCATTTACCATAAGAAACTTAGGAAAATTAATAATATAAATATAAAGGTGAAATTTAAAGCCATTCTTTTAAACTATATTTTTTATTTTTTCATTATTTAATTATTGAAGTACAAACTTTAGGGTTTAAACTTTTAAATTCTATATTAAAAGTTTCAAGAAGTTTACTAGCTTTTTTTAGCTATTTTTGGAGCTACAATAATACCGCGTAAACTTCTTGAAGTTAACCTTGATACAACATTAATATATTTCATTAATTACATTATAGCTTTACCAGCAATTCTTCGTTTAACCTCAATAATTACTAAATTTCCATTTTTATCTATTCCATAAACATCTATAAATCCAGGTTCAACTTTCTTTTCGAATTCAATTATTTTAAAGCCTTCCTCAGTTAATTCGGGTTTTAAAAATATAGCTTTTTTCATATCTTCCTCGCTTGCATATAAATTGAATTTTCCCTCATCCTTTAAATTTAATACTGTTAACAATAAAATTTCAGAGAAAACTATAAAAACCTCCTCTTTAACATCTTTTCTAACACTTTTAATTTTTAACTCTTCATCATTTGATGAAATTTGAAAAATGCAGTTTGGAGGTTGCCAGTTTATAGGAAGATATCCTATAGCTCTATGAATTAATAAGGCACCATCTTTTTTTATTAAAACTATTCGTTCTCCAACTCCAAGCGTAGATTTTGCTCTTCCACCATAGTTAACTTTACATTTCCCAATTATAATTGCTGTTTTTTCAAAGCTACTGCTTTATTAATGATTTCCTCAGCTAATTTAAAATTTGGTTTTTTAAGAATTAAAGGTTCCTCCATAAAGTATTAATAAAAATTTTAAAATTTAAAAACTAAGTAAACGCCTTTATAAAAGTTCTTGAATTGTTTAAAATAGAGAAAATTAGATTAATATATTAAATACTGCAAAATATTTTTAAAGTTTTTAAAGCTAAATATTAAAAATTAGAAAGATTTTTATAGTGAAAATGAGAAACCAAAGTTTTGGAAGGAGAAAAACTTGGAACCTTCAAAAAAACCTTTAAACCTTCTCTTAAAAAAACTTAATGATAGAGTATGCATTAAATTGAAGAATGGTGTTGAATATGAGGGGAAAATGGTTAATTGCGATGGATACATGAATATTGTTTTAGAAGATGCTAAAGAATATAGAAATGGAGAGCTTGCTGCAAGCTTAGGAAGCTTAGTGCTTAGAGGAAGCAACATTCTTTATATTTCAATTTCTCCACAAGAAAAAAGTTAAACTTGTTTTACAGAAGCTTTTAAGCTTAACTTTCTTTTAAGAGCATAAAGAATAAAACCGTAATATGGAGGAGATGGCTTTTCTGGTCTAGATTTAAATTCAGCATGAAATTGAGTTGCAAAATGAAATAGATTTGAGGGTAATTCAAGAATTTCCATTCGATTTCCATCTTTGCTTACTCCAGAAAAAACTAATCCATGCTTTTCAAGAATTGGAACATATTTTGGATTTACTTCATATCTATGTCTATGCCTTTCCATAATTAATGTTGATTTATAAAGGGAATAAGCTAAAGTTCCAGGTTTTATAATTATTTCATGAGCTCCTAAACGCATTGTAGCACCTTTATAACTTATGTTTTTTTGTTCAGGCATTAAGTCTACTACAGGATGGGGTGTATTAGGGTTTATTTCTGTAGTGTTAGCATCTTTAAGGGTTATCCATCTAGCAAACTCTACTATTGCAAGTTGAAAGCCAAAACATATACCTAAAAAGGGAATATTGTTTACTCTAGCAAACTCTATAGCTTTAATTTTTCCTTCAGTTCCTCTAGAGCCAAATCCTCCAGGCACCAATATTCCATCATATTGAGAAAGCATTTTAAGATTTGATGGATTTTCCTCAAAAATTTCACTTTCTATCCAATCTATTGTAACTTTTGCATCACATGCTGCTCCAGCATGTTTTAAAGCTTCATTAACACTTACATATGAATCAGCTAATTCAGCATATTTCCCGCACAAAGCTATTTTAACTTCATATTTTGGATTTAAAAATCGGTTAACGGTTTTTTCCCATGAAGACCAATCAGGTTTTCGCTTCGGTAAATTAAGTTTCTCACAAATAAAATCTCCCATTCCCTGCTTATCAAAAATGATGGGACATTCATATATGCATTTAACATCAGGTGCTGCAAACACAGCTCTTTCTTCAACATTGCAAAATAAAGCTATTTTTCTTTTAGGTTCATTAAGCAAAGGTTTTTTGCTTCTAGCAATAATTATATCTGGTTGAATACCGATTCTTCTTAATTCTTGAACGCTATGCTGGGTTGGCTTAGTTTTTTGTTCTCCAACAACATCTAAAACTGGAACTAAAGTAACGTGAACGTATAAAACATTGTTTAAACCCTCTTCAATTCTCATTTGACGAGCAGCTTCAAGGAAGGGTTGCCCCTCAATATCTCCAACTGTTCCACCAATTTCTGTAACAACTATGTCTACACAATTTTTTTGAGCTATGAATCTAATTCTGTTTTTAATTTCATCAGTAATATGGGGAATTATTTGAACGCATTTACCTAAATATTCTCCTCGCCTTTCTTTATCTATAACAGATAAATAAATTTTTCCAGTAGTTAAATTATGTTCTTTTGATAAATTAACATCTAAAAAACGTTCATAAGTTCCTAAATCCATATCTATTTCTCCACCATCTTCAGTAACGAAAACTTCTCCATGAATAATTGGATTCATAGTTCCAGCGTCAACATTCAAGTATGGATCGATTTTAACAGTTGTAACTTTAAAGTTTCTTACTTGAAGAATTTTAGCAATTGATGCTGTGGCTATCCCCTTACCTATTCCAGACATAACGCCTCCAGTAACAAAAATAAATTTACTCAAAACTTCAACCTCACATTTAATTTTTAAAAATTAATATTTTTAAATTATTTAAGCATAGATTTGAATGATAAATAAATAGTTTTTATTAAAGATTTATTTTGAAGTGCTTAAACTTAAAATTTAAGTAAAAAAACTTAATGTTTTTAAAATATAGTTAAAAAAGGGAGAAATATTGCATGAATTTTCTACAGCTCAAACAATAATAGAAACAATTATTAAAGTTGCTGAAAAACATAATGCTAAATGCGTTACTGAAGTAAATTTAGAAATAGGAGCTTTAACGCTTTTAAATATAGAACAATTAACTTTTTCTCTTAAAGTTTTATCTGAAAAAACTATTGTTGAAGGCGCCAAGTTCAAAATTAATTATACTCCAGTAAAGTTAAAATGCTTAAAATGTGGATATGAAAACATTGTAAAAGCTGAAGAATTAAATTATGAGTGGCCAGAGTTTGTTTTTCAATTTAAATGTTTAAAATGCGGAAGCAAAGAAGTTGAAGCGGTTGAAGGAAAAAGTTGCATTATAAAAGATATTAAAATAAAAGTTTAATTCATTTCTTGCTCAAAGCTTTTCTAATGGCTTCAGCTCTTTTAAGACGATACTTAATAAAGACTTCATCTTTTTGAAGAATTTTAACAGCAGCATCAAAATCCCTTAATTTAATAAGTTTATCAATATAAATGCTTTTACTTAATAGTTCTCCTCTTTTTCTATATTCTGTAACAATCACACCTTTAGTTTCAAGATAATTAATCGCTTCATCTATTAAATCTAAATTTAAAGGTTCAATTTCCATTAATTTATAAAATTTTGATAAATCTTCTGGAAGCTCTGTTTTCCAGCATACACCATAATAAATTGTTAAAACCCTAAGAATGTTTGTTGCCATTTTAGTTAATTCGCTTTCATTTTCTGAAATTAAAACTTCCGCTATTTTATCATTATTCATTTTATTTTACTTCCTTTAATATATTTCTTCAAATTCTTCCTTAAGAAGCTTTTCTTCATATTTATTTACATCAACTTGTTGCTTAATTAATTCTTTGATTAAATCTGCTTTTTCAGCTTTTCCTACAAGTAACCCTCCAATAATTTTTCCGTTTTCTAAAACAAGTTTTAAATATAAACCTTTATTTAATTCGTTTTTAATTAAAAATTTATATTTGCTCTCATTACTTGGATTTGATAAACCTATTGAAGCTATAGGAATACCAAAAATAAATTCTAGATTTAATGAAACTCCTAAATAACTTTTCTTATTTTTGTTAATAATGTTAAAGCCAGCTGTTTCTCCTTGCTCTAAAGCTGAAACCCAAGATGTGGAAATTAAGTATTGAGCTTTTAAGGGATTATAAACTTGAGCAACATCTCCAGCTGCATAAACATCCTTCACATTTGTTTCCATATATTCATTCGTTAAAACACCTCTATCAGTTTTAACTTCTGTTTCTTTAAGAAACTTTATCGCAGGCGTTACACCTATCGCTATAATTAGCATTTGACATTGTATTTTACGTCCTTTAGATGTTTCAACTTCAGAAAGCGTTCCATTTTCACCCTTAATTTCAATTAATTCTTCATTAAAGTTAACTTCAACACCTTTTTCTTCAAGCTTAGATTTTATAAAGTTTGAAACTTCAAAATCAAACATTTGGGGAGAAAGCTTAGATCCCCTTTGAAGAATATGAACTTTTAAACCTTTTTCAGAAAATACCTCAGCCATATTTAATCCAAGCAATCCTCCACCAACAATCACAACCTCCTCAATTTTTTCCATATACTCTTTAATAGCTTTAGCATCATCCAAAGTTCTTAACGTAAATACACCTTTAAAATTTAGATTTTTCCATTCACCTGTTATTGGGGTGGCTCCTGAAGCAATTAACAATTTATCATATTTTATTTTTTCTCCTGAATTTAGCAAAACTTCCTTTTCTTTTACAAAAATTTTCTTTACAGTTTTGCCTAAAATCTGGTTTATGTCATTTTTTAAATAAAAATCAGGTTTTTTAGCTATAAGTTTTTCCTCGGAAAATCTACCAGCAATAAACCAAGGTAAATTCCTTCTAAAATAAAATGGATAGTTTTCTTCAGATATTAATATTATTTCAGATTTATCATCAAATTTTCTAATTGTTTCAGCAGCTTTTACTCCTGAAGGCCCATTACCAACGATTACAATTTTCATAAAGTTTCCCTTATTTTATTTTTACTAGCCTGTATATAAAAGTCTACTATAAAAACTGGAAGAAACCGATTATAAATATAAAACTAATGATTTTGGAAAAACCTTTACTATGATGTAGGAATTATTTCAAAAGCATTTAAATTTGCTTTTTACACCTAAAGTTTTATGAAAATTAAATCAAGAATAAAAAAGAAAAATTTAAAAAGCCAATCTTTAATTTTATAAAAAATAGATGAATGGGGCTGTCGGCTAGATCTCAGCCTTAAAAAAGGCTGCGAGGCAAATCTGGTCTAGGCTACGTGGCTTGGGAGCAAAATGCCAAGAACCCACGTGATCGCCGGTTCAAATCCGGCCAGCCCCACCACGATATATGCGAGGAAGAGGCCTCGAACATAATTGAAGTGAGCAGGGATGAAGATGGTTTTTCTAACACGAGGATTAGGAAAACATAAGCAGTGGTTGATCCACATAATATACCCCCTAATCATTAAAAGATCACAGTCCCTTAACCTTGTGCAGAATTGCATTTTTTAAACGAACAGCGTAAACCTTTTAAGTATAAAGCAAAACTAATAATTGATTAAAATGGTGTTTTATAAGACGCTTCCTACTGGTGAAGCAAAACTAGAAATAGGCAGAATTTTATTCGCTCTTATAATAATCCTTGGTTTTGGTGTGCTGGCTTTGATAGCACATATTGTTAATTGGCCTGAAGGTTCTTCAGCCTTTCTGCATTTAACAGAATTTACTACAGGTGGTGTTGTTGGAGTTTTATTTGCTGAAAGAGCAAAATAATGCGAGGTTTTTCTGAAGTTGTCAAAAACAGTTGTTATTTCTGATGTTCATCTAGGTTACGAAAAATTTAACAAACAACAATTTGAACGATTCTTAAATTATCTAGAAAAAGAGGATGATATAAGTCATATAATTCTACTAGGAGACATATTTGATTTATGGAGAGCTGACCCAATTAATTCAATCTCTTACGCATTCCCTTATATGGAGAGGCTTAAGAAGCTTGGTGAAATACATTATGTCATCGGCAATCATGATTACCATAATTATGTATCCTGTCTCATTTTAAAGGAGACTGAACACTTTCTGGGAATGAAAATTCATTATCCATATTATATTTTGAATAACGGCATCTTCCTTACGCATGGTGACTACTTTGATATACATATGTTTAGGTTCATGGAGAAAGCCATTTATGCTGTCTACGAAGCGATTTATTATGCTTATGAGCCTGTTGTAAGAATTCTTGAAGAATATTTTTACAATCCCTTAAAGCTATTAGAGAAGTGGATAGAGCTCTACAAAAGAAAGCCCGAACTCGCTAAAAAGCATCCATATACCAATTACATTCAAGTTTTAATAAATATAGAGAGCAAACAAGAAATCAATACTTTACAAGAAGGTTTAAAATACCTTCATAATAATCCTGATGTTGCTATAAAGTTGTTCGTGCCCGCTTATTTTAGGCCTGAATTGAAGCGGGAAATACCTGCGCTACTTAGAAAGCGTATGAAAAAAGAGACTAAGACAAAATTGAAGACTATAGATACAAGCGCATCTGCAAGGACATTATTAATCAACAAGGATCTTGTAGAATTAGCTAGAGAAATAAGCGGGAATACTGCTATAACTAAAGTTATTTATGGTCATACACATAAAGCTGAAAATAGAGCAGGAAAAGGTTGTTGGAATACAGGCTCATGGGTTAAAGGCGAAAGTACTTTTGTTGAAATAATCGATAAGGATGTTCGCATTTATAGATTTAAGGATGGACAGAAAATCGAAATATCAGAAACTAGCTAAGAAATTTTAAAACGCATCTCTCCAAAGAATATTCGATTTGTTTATAAAGGTTTATTAATGTTTATATCACATAATAAATACCCTTAAAATGTATGGTTTCCATGAGAAACACGTCTTTTTGCTCCCTTAACATCTCTGGTAACAAGCAAGCGAATCTACAAAGTTGAAATAATCGATAAGGTTATGAGCAACTAATCAATGAACACCTTTGAAGCAAGAATCCCTCGGTTTTAGCCGTGGAAGGTGTCAATAGAGAATTCTGGCAATTTCTTCCGCAGAATCCACATCTTTTTTCTTTTTAGCGAAACCATGAAAAATAATATTTAAAGACAGTGCCATTATGGCTTTTGTCAGCTTTTAATTAGCAATATTGGCTCATCACACCTCTCACAATAAATTTGGGAGGCGATCCTATTAAGGTAGCATGTTTCCAAGTATTAATTGGGGTTGATTACCTTTATTAGACCCTATTCTTATTCTTATTAATTATATTTGCTACTGGATGTGCATCCATGCCAGCTCCCTTTGTCCCTTTCAGCCGGTCTGCACAATATGCTTGTTGAATCCAAAAAGGTCAACCATATGAAGCCATATTTGATAATAATTTTCTTCATTAGATGTGAGAATTTCTCGTTATCCTCTCATGTTAACGTAGGTTCTTTAAAGCTTGGTGGAAAGAAAATTTGGGGGCTAAGGTTCCTGTCTCTCCCCACACATTGGGCAGTACTGGGCTGATGAAGGGATTTTAGCTCCGCAATTAATGCAGAACTTCCCCTCGACAACGTCCCTTCCTGCGCCTGATGGCCCCTCCAGCTTTCCATTCGAATAGATATAGACGGTTGGGGTTCCAACGTAATCAACAAAGCCAGGCATCTCCTTGGAGTCCTGCTCCATCGCGACAGTGATCTCATATCCATAGCCTTCCTTAAGCGGCCTCTTAGGCTTAACCATCACCTCTACAAGTTCGCCTGGATTCACCATGTTGAAGCCGGAAACCTTCCATTCGCATGGAAGCCTCTCCCCATCTTTCACCGCGGATATGATGCCGCCCAGAAACTTGCTCACCTTAGGCTCTGGGTAAATCTCCCTCATAAGGACTTGCGCTACCCTAGCTGGCTTGTTATGGGCGTTAACGGCCTCCACAAGTATGAGACCATCTTTAAGTTCAGCCAAGTTTATTACGAAGCCCTTGGCCTTAGATCTCACCCTCCTTTTGGCCTCAGTCTCTCTTTTAGCCATTTCTCTTCCAAAACCGTAGCCCCATATGGCGGAATTGGGATCAACCATCTATTTTTACCTCTGCCTCTACAAATGGAATTTCTCTGGAAATCACTTAAACTTTTTTGTGGGCTTGTAGAAAAATCTGATTTGCGGCTTAGGAGCCCTCAAGTCGCCTCT
>Ga0105158_1000009_pt1 | contig 90227 bp, 91 predicted proteins | sample LHCtaG_FD_81567 | JGI IMG/M metagenome (GOLD analysis project Ga0105158, IMG submission 81567) | Hot spring microbial communities from Little Hot Creek, USA to study Microbial Dark Matter (Phase II) - LHC4sed_matched | ecosystem: Environmental > Aquatic > Thermal springs > Hot (42-90C) >...
GTGGTTTTTCACCTTTTTCAGCGGCTTCCTCAAGCCCTGCATATATCTCTCCATATTTGTCTTCTAGGGGCCATCCTACTTTTTCGTAAGCTTCGTCAAGATTTTTGTCTAGCTTTTTAGCAGCAAGCTCAAGTAAGTTTTCTGCTTTCTGCGCCCGCTTCCACTCCTGTATTTTCTCCTTCTTTTGTTGCTCAGTTACCCTTCGGATGGAAAGATCTATGAACCCTTTACGTGGATCCGTTCTCAAAACTTTCGCCACGATTTTTTGACCTTCTTTAAGAAAGTTTCTTATGTTTCTAACCCAGCTTTGGGAAACCTCGGAAATATGAACTAATCCCTCTTTTCCTTTATATTCATCTAGTGTAACGTAAGCTCCATGGTTTGCTATCTTTGTTACGGTAGCTATCACGAGGTCTCCCTCAGCTGGGAACTCTTTTCCTCTTTTAACCAATTACAGCCTCTCCTTTTTTTTAACTTAAAACTTGAATGCTCTCCTTTTTTACTTGGAGGGTAGATTTTCCTCCTCTTGGCTCAGCTAACACTGTTCCGCAAAGGTAGCATTTAACGACAGTGCTTGCCTTATCGAAAACTATGTTTTCCGCACCGCAATCGGGACACTGAACCTTTAAAAAGCGGCTTCTTGGCTGAGGAATAATCTCGCGCTCTTTCCGCAAATTAAATCCCTCCATCTAAACTGCTTCAGCTTTTTTGAGGCGGATACCCCTAGTGTGAATTATGTGGCCGCACTCCTTACACTTAAGCTTAAAGCTAACTTTCTTGGTGGTCTTCGCAATTTCTCTCTGAACGGGCTTGCCCCTCCTCTACAAAATGTAGAGGAGCTTAGGTTGACTTCCATAACCCCGCTTTTTCCTCGCATAACGCCTAGCCCCTGCAGCCAGCGTCCTATCTTTACCTTTTTTATAGACACTAACCGTGTGCTCCGTGTGTGCTTTACATCGTGGGCAGTAGGTTCGCCTAACTTTAGGATACTTCAACCTCTGTTAACCCTCCTGCCACTTTTAGGAATGAGAAAGCTCAGTAGTATTTTATATTTTTCGGGCATTTACGATACTCATTGCTCGATTGAATAGTTGCTCTTCTTGCTTTTCCAGAGTTTTGGGTATGTCCCCTTGTCCATTATTACCCTTGCTGTTTTAACAGCTATTCCACGCTTTTCTTTTATGACTTCCTCCGCGGTCATCATGGCAACACCAAGAGCCACAAGTTCCCCCTTTAGAGTCAAAATTGCAACCATGTCGCCTTTCTCCACTCCATCTTCAAACTTGACAATTCCGGGAATCGCCAGGTCCGCTCCATGACATATAGCGTCGACAGCCGAGTCTCTCACGAAAAACTTGGGCAAGTGACGGACTCCTTCTTCTGCTGGTAATAATACTTTTTTAAGGTACTTCTCATCACTTTCTTCTTTCCAAAAAACATATGCGTCTTTTAAATCATGCAATGTTACCATGTTCTCCTCGGTGAAGGGTCCACTTCGAGTCCTCCTAAGCTCGCGCATATGAGCTCCGCAGCCTAACACTTCCCCTATATCGTGGCAGATCTTCCTTATGTAAGTTCCAGACTCGCATCCTACTTTTAGCAAGACATTTCTCCCTTCCACTTCGAGCACGTCAAGGTAATATATTCGTCTTATTCTAAGTCTGCGTTTCACCGAAGAGCGTATTGGTGGTCTCTGATAAATCAGCCCAGTAAATTCCTTACAAACCCTTTGAATTCTTTCAGCTTCGACGTCCCCATGCATCCTCATAACGCAAACATATTCTTTTCCTATAAGATGGAGGGCCTGTATGATCTTTGTGGCAGAACCTATCGCCACCGGCAGGACTCCAGTAACCTTAGGGTTTCACCACCCCTCCAAGGGACTGAAGGGGTTCTAGTGTCCCGGCATGTCCTGTCTTCGAGCAGCCCAAAATCCTCCTTACCCAAGATGAGACCTCATGGCTAGTTGGGCCTGCTGGCTTATCTATGTTCACGAAGCATCCCTCTAAAAGTTCTTTTACGCTCCTCTCGCTAGGGTGTTTACCGTACTCTTCACTAGTTTCATCCTCACTTTTAATGATCACCTTTCTTTTCATGCCTTCCGGCGGAATACTTTTAGGCACATAAATCACCATTTATAATTTTGACATCAAAAATGTAAAAAATAAAGTTTAAAAGAGGAAGACTAAATTCTAACCTTCTCCCTCAGTTTTTCGGCTAATCCCGCCTCTTCCAGCTTCTTTAAGACAAGTTCGTCATCTGCTCCCCTCGGAATATCGATGTATTCTCCCGTTGCTTCCAAGTGTTTAACGTTCGCCTTTCTTCTCTTAACACCGCTCAAGCTGGGCGGACCAGTTATTAAGACGAAGTTTTTGTCCAGCACATCAACTACAACACACTTTTTTCCTGCTTCTCTTCCAGCTGTTTTAACGCATATGCTCCCAGGCTTTAACGCCACTCACTTCACCTCCATCTCTCTTCGATCCATCATCCGAGTTACCTCGGAAGCTTCATTTCTCTTCAGAGGACGAGGCTAAATATGCTTCAACTAGAAGTTCAAGTACTTTTCCCACGGTTTTCTCGTCCCACAAACTAGTGTTTACTACAACGTCGAACATACTGCAGTCGTCTACGTCTATACCATAGATATCCATGAACCTCTTCTTCTCACTTTCTTCTCTTGTCACCGTATCTTTTAAAGCTTCTTCAATACTCTTGCTCTCTCTTTCAGCTATCCTTTTAACTCTAATGTTTAGTGGCGCCGTCAATAGAATCCTAATATCCGCTCTTTCCCCCGCCATCCAAGCAGTCAATCGTCCATCCAAAACCACGTTTCCCTTCTCAGCCTCTGAAATCATCCTCTCATCAATCTGTTTATCGATCGCAGAGTCTCCTTCAGCCATCCTTGAAAACTCCTCGAGGCTTACTCCTCTTTCTTCGGCCATTTTTCTCATTATCTCTCCCGCTGAAACATATCTCAGCCCGAAACGCTTGGCTAGAAACTTGGCTTGTGTGGTTTTCCCCGTTCCATGAAGACCACTAATTGTAATTACTACCAAAGCCTCTAGACAGCCTCCTGCATTATTTTATTCTTCAGAGCCTTTCTGAAGCAACGATGACATAGGTAGCCTCCATAGGGCCTTTCAGGCCTCTTCTTAGTTTTCGCCTCTTTTTCTTCATACTTATCCGTGGGGCATCCGTGAAGCACACTACCACACAATGCACACTTATACTTTCTTGAGGTGCTTCTCAAGTAATGAGTTACTGTTCGTCCTCCGGGAGTTCTAACTTTTTTTCTTTTAAAACTCCTAGACCTTAACTTTGGTTCAGGCATGTTCTCACCTCACATTTGCTGAAATATATACCCCAAAGAGGCGCTGGAAAAGACCTCCAAAAGCGATGCTTGACATGAAATACCACCAGATAAACCATAAACCAAATCCTGGTATTGGTGCCCAGCCATCGATGACGGGGGTGATCGGCAACATCAAGCTTAAACCCGACGCCAAATTAATAATGTTCAGAAACACTTGGAGCTCTGAAAGTCCTGGAATCACTTGCATGAGATATATCCTAGGCCATAAGGCGGATAATACTGGATAGGTCATTGCAACGTCGGTGAGCAAGGGGCTGACGTACCCTCCAAATGTCCCTGAAGGAAAGCCTGGGATATCCGTAGTTGAGATAGGTAGTATGGCTACGATAGTTGGTGAGACTACTGGGCCAAACGGGAAACCGTAAAAGCTGTTCAGATAATAGAATAAGACTAAAAACGGTATAAGGTAGACGAGCATAGGTCTGAACTGAAGGCTTGCTTGTTCTCTCTGCATCCTCTCAATGAGCCTTTGCCTCCTTTTAACCTTCAACATGAGCTTTTCATCTCCTGTTTCACGAGCCCTCTGCATTGCCTCTCTCCATTTCCTTATTTCCTGAGAATATCGTCTTATTTTAGCTACAGGTAAAAGCAAACGGTTGACTATGCTCGAAGTTAGCGTGACTAAAATCGCCACTCCAAGCACTATTATTGTTGAACCTGGCGGAAAAGCGGGATTCCACAACTAGGACACCTCTCCAAACTTTGCCGCTATCGCTCTAAATAGCTTAAAGACCGTTTCGGCTGCTTCATGCGCTTTTCCGTCATGGTTGGGTATCACCGCTATAGTGGCGCCCGTAAGGATTGCACAAGAAGCAGCCGCCGCCCTGCACATTTCTTGATGTAAACGAATTTCCTCCACAAGCTGCTCGTCTCTCTCCCTTGTTTCGTCCCTTCTCCTCCGGTTTCTTATCTCTTCTGGGTCTGCTTCAACCAGCACAAATACATTTGGTCTGAGGTTTTCTGCGACCCAGACTGGTATGCCTGGAAGTAATCCTTCAGGTGTATTGATTAGCATGTGCGTATCGACGAGAACTATCCCCTCCCTTGCTGCCTCCGCAATTTTTTCCGCTGCAAGCCTCTGAACCTCTCTCTGAACATTTGAAGGTAGCTTCCTCATTTGATCTCTGTTCTCAACGAGCCCCTTTGCTTTCGCTATTTCAAACATCACTGTCCCATAATTCATCAAAATGACGTTTATTCCTTCATTTTTTGCCGCTTTAACAGCAGCGTCAATCACTGTGGTCTTACCCACCCCGGGAACTCCGGTAACCACCACAACGACCCCATTTTCCGCCAATTAAAACTCCTCCTTTTCACTCTAATCCCAGCAATCCCCTTAATGCGGGACTGATTGATGCCAACTGCTCCTTTGCAATTAACTCGTAGTAATTATAAAGTATTCCTACAGTCAGCAAAACTCCTGTACCAGTTCCCAGAGCTCCAAGAAAATCCGCGAACGCAGCTAGTAGCCCCACCGCAAATCCGCCAAGCACCGTAACGGGTGGAATGTATCTTTCAAGGATTTTTTCCACTATTTTGGGCGACCTCCTAAACCCCGGAACCTGCATTCCCGCCATTATCAGCTGATTGGCTACATCCCTTGCGCTCATTCCGGATACATCTATCCATATGTATGAAAGCGCGGCGCAAAGCGAAGAGAAAATGAGAAGGTAAATTAATGCCCGCCCCGGATCCCTGAAGACATTCTCTAACCCATAGGGCGTTGAGAAATAGTACGCTATTCCTCCAGCTGGAGTTAACTGATTTAGATTTGTTGTGGAAGGAATAAATTGTCCTATAATATTAACAAGCGGGTTGAAGTTCCATCCAATACTGGAAAATTGCATTAACAAGTTTAAATCGATATTTGGCCAAGCTTCTTTCAAGAATGGTATAAGTTGCGCTAGCGAAACGAACCCTACATTGGACCATAAGACTTGCGAAACCAGCAGTAGGTTTGCAATTATAGCTTGAACTAAAATGACTGGTATGACTGACACGTAAAGAAACTTTATCGGATACCTCCCTCTAAAACCTCTGAAGCGCGCATACTGGAGAGGTATCTCAACCCTCACGCTTTGAATAAGTATCACTATCAAGAAAATAATCAGTGTGCCTAGAAGTCCAATAATGTTTGGCTGACCATGGGATCTAAAAAAAACATAGTATAAGGCGGTATTAGGATTAAATGCCATATAGTAGAACATGTAAGTTGCTGCTTGTGTGGCGGCTGAAATTGCCTCTTCACTAAACCGCTGAGTCGAAGGATAAGACCCTAAAACTTGTAGAAACATTGATGCCATAGGCCAATAGGGAAACGTTATCACCTGAACTAATGCCACCAACACGCCTACTCCGAGATAGTCGTATGGGCTTGGATTGGGGTTTAGAGTGAGCCAGATGATCTGCCCAGCTACGTTAGCTGCTATGAACAGGCTTATCCCGCTTCCAAGCCCCCAGCCTTTCTGGAGCGTCTCATCCATTAATATGAGGGCTATTCCTGCAGCAGTTAACTGAAGGAAAACCAACGCAGCTTGGTAAGTTGATAAATCGCCATATGCTCTAGCAGCAATAAACACTCCTGCCTCCATCATCGTCATCAGAACCGCGAGTGCTTTTTGTGCTCCGGTAAAGAGCGCTCTGTCCTCCGGGTTTGAGAAGTCAACATCGATCAGTTTTGAGCCTGCGAGCAGTTGCATAACAAGGCCTGCAGTAACTATGGGCCCTATACCCAGCTCCATTAGCGTCCCTCTAGATGAAGCAAGGATAACTCTGAGAAAATACAAGTAATCGTATCCCTGCCCTTGTGGGACACCATAAAGTGGAAGGTTCGCCATTATTATATAAAGAACTAGAATGACGCCAGTCCATATTAACTTCTCTCTGAAGCTAACTCTCCTCTCAGGAGGCTTAACCTCCGGCATAAAACGAATCAATGGTTTGAAGAGCTTCAAGAAAGTGCCAGCCATAAAGTTCACCAGTCTTATGTAATAGTTTTTAATGTCTTACCGCTTACCTCTCCTAAATGCTCTTAGGCCTTTATTATTTTTCCTCCTGCTTCCTCAATTTTTTGGGTTGCCATCTCACTGAAAGCATGCGCCTTCACTATTACCGGCTTAGTTAATTTACCGGAGCCGAGAACTTTCACGTACCCCATCCTAGTTAAGTCAACCAGCGGGAGGCCATCTTCCTCTCCTGACTTAAAGTCCTCTAGGCTCTCCTCAATATCGCTTAAGTTCAAAGTAATCCACTCCCTAAATACTCCATGTCTCTTAAAGCCATGCTTTCCGAAGTAATCTCGTGCATACTTCAAAACCCATATCCAGAAATGCTTATGCCCGCCTGCCTTCCCTTTGCCGCCACGCTGCCCACTTCCTCGGTGCTGCCCTACTCTGCCATACCCATGAGTTCTGCTTCCCCTCATTTCCCGTGACCGCTTTTTTCTCCTAATCATGACTATGGCACCTCGAGGCTTAAGCCATTCTCTTTATTAGCTTATTTATATCCGTCCCCCTATAGCCCAGTTCTCCTCCATCTCTATAAGGTCTCCTTTTTTTCCTTGCAAATCCTCCTCTGGGGGGATGTAATCTAAAAACGGGCTTAAGTTTTGGCACCTCACTCAACTTTATTTTTCCGTTATATATTTTCTCAGCCAATTCTTCTATAGATTTTATTTTCAGGTTTTCTAAGAGAAAATCATTTGTTAGGCGTTTATTTCCCTCAAGAAGTCCTCTTTTTTCGAGAAGAAGAGCTAATGTTTCTTTGCTTATTTCCCCCCAAGTCACATAATCCTTAACTTTTTGAAGCATACCTTGATAGCTCGGCGTGTTTGGCACTACTACCGCGTGATTAACCCTATTTAGTCTTAGCATTTTCAATGTTTCACGTATCTCTTTTCTAACTCCTACGTTTCCTCTTATTCTTATTATAACAAGTAAATTATTGTTGCTCAACTTAACGCCTCCAGTCGTTTGGAGCAAGCATCTTAGTAGTCTGCTTAAGTGCATTGAAGGTAGCATACGCTAGGTTTAACGTGTTTCTAGTGTGCCCCCTAGCGAATGACCATGCGTCCTTTACGCCCGCCAGTCTTAAAACTATTTTTGCAACGTCGGCCGTCACTAGCCCAAGACCGCGCGGGGCGGGTATCAGCGTCACTTCAACGCTCCCCGATTTTCCATATACCTTGAACGGAAGAGTGTGAGGGACACCACAACTACACTCCCAGCTTCCGCAGGCCAGCCTTATAGGGGTCATTGACATTCTAGCGTTTATTACGGCTTTCCTTATTGCTGGCCCTATTTCCGTAGCCTTAGCGGTTCCCAATCCGACGTAACCTCTTTTGTTTCCTACAGCCACTAATGCCTTAAACCTCGTTCTTTCCCCTGCATCCGTTTGCTTCTGAACAATGCTTACCTCTACTACTTCATCTTCTAGGTCTGGTAAAAGTAAATCAACGATTTGTGGTTCCTTTATTTTCAATCCTTGCGCGAAAATTTCCTCTATGCTTGTAATACGCCCCTCTTTAACGAGCCTTCCCAGCTCGGTTCTAGGCTTCCATGTCTCTAGTTCATGTTCATCTGACTCCAAAGTCTAACCTCCAAACTCCTTAAGTATTATCTCTCTAACCTTGTTAAAATGCTTAGGTAATTCTTCTGGTCGAACCCCTCGCTTAATTTGAGCTGAAAAACGTTTAGCGTAAAGCTCTGGATTCTCCTCTAAAAGACGCTTCGCATATTCTGCTATATGTTCCCCCCTTATCCTCTCCTCACTTGGGAAAACGTCCTCCCCGTGAGGGATCTCCATTCCGCCATCCAGTGCCCCTTTAAGGGCCGCGAAAACTCGGCTTCCTTTAACTGGAGGGTGTAAGCCAATGTCAAGTATAGCGCGTTCAAATCCAGTTTTCTTGGCCTTTAAAGCAAGCAGAAAACCTGTAAGGTAAGCTGTAGGTATATTCCCACAGTGCCCCTTCCAACCATACTTTTTAATTAATTCTCTTGAATGAGCTGAGACTAAAGTCCTATCTCCGCCAAACTTTGAATCTATTAGTTGTACCGAAAAGTTATTGAGACTTCCATGAACCACAAGCCTCATCATGCCAGAAACAACTAACTTCATTCTGCGCCTGTAATTTGTTCTGCTTTCACGTCGCCTTCTGAACGCTAATCTATATCGTGCCCCTCTTGCCATAAGAATCATTCCTCGCCCTTACTTTCTCGTTAACCTTTTCTCCCTTATGTAGTTCTTTAGGTATGCGACACTTTCAAATGCGCCGCCTTTAGCCATTCTGTAAAGCTTTCTATAAATGTTCTGTGTTATTATGCGTCTCGCCCTTAAATGTTTAAGAAATGTTCTTATTGCTCTAATTCTCGTCATCCATTTCTCTTTATTAGGCATGCGCGCAGTAGCTTTTCCCCTTCTACTTCCTGGACCCCTACGTCGCCCTTTTTTCTTTTTCTCGCATAGCTTTCTCGCCCTCGCTCTGCTAACTCCCACTTTGGGGCTAGCTTTTATTGCCCCCTGCTTTATCAGGCTACGCACATCTTCACGTGTAACTGCCGCCGAAATCTCTTCCAGCCTCTCTGGGTCAAACCAAACTCTGTTCACACCGACATCGAGTATCTCGGCGGCAAGCCTTCTCTGAACCGACAAGTTCATTTCTTCTCCTCCTTACTGGCTTCTTTAGCTTTCTTAACCCACTCCTCAAGCTTGCTTAAAGGTATCCCTGTTATCTCGGAAAGCTCTCCAAGATCTTCTTCCTCAGCAAGAGCCGTAAGTGTGAGTACGCCGACCTCCTCTAACTTCTTGGCGCTCTCCTCATCAATCCATTCAACCTCTGAAAGACGCGCTCCCTCCTCTAGTTCGGCCTTCTCGACATCTGCAACTTCCACGGCTTCCTCTACAAGCTCCTCCTCAACTTCTTCTTTAGTTATCCTAGGATTAATAATCCAAAAACCCTTCTCTTCAGCTTTCTCCATTATCTTAAATGCTTTCTTATCCCCTACATTGCCTGCAATCCTTATGGCATGAACCTCGGGATCCAAGCTTTCTAAGTCTTCAGCCCTCCAAACAATAACCTCTTTAAATCCTGAAGGATGAAGGTATCTGACCTTTCTAGGCGCTCGATAACCTACATTAGGCGCCTTGGGCCATCCTTTTTTCTTCTCTCTCATCTTGTTATCTATTCCTCTTGGCCTTCTCCAGTTTGGTTTTACCCTGGCATACCTCCAGCTCTCACATCTAACAAAGTCTGGCTTTTGTGCCTTCAACCTCTTTCTAAGCACTAAGAGCCTCTTCTCCGTCAAGATCTTTCCCACCAATAAGGATTCATAGATCAGCGGCAACCACTTACTTTAGAAACATTGTCAAACATAGTGTTTCGGCATTTACCAACAAACCGTTAAAATTTAAACTTTTCTTTCCCGCTTCACATCCTAATTCCATCTTCCGCTCTCTCCAACAATAAATAGCGGGATGTTTTATTCCACAAAGAAATAAAGAAAAGTATTTTTGGCTGGATGAACAAATATTTTCATCTGAAGCCATGTTGGGTCAATGTTGAGCTTAAAGGATTATGTTGGTTGGAGGGTGCCTTCTTGGAGGCAGGTAAGGATAAGTTTGTTGAAAAACTTTTAGAGGAAATTTCTGCCGTTAAAGTTGTTCTCGATGATTTTTCAAAGGCTGTCTTTGGAGTTTTTGGCGAAATTAGGGCATCAATAAGCGAGCTCCGAAACGTGTTAAATGAAGTGCGTCAAGCAACTACTGGCTTGACTGTCTCATTAACGAAAATGGATGAAATACTAAATAGCGTGAGGCGTGTTGAGGGACTTCTTGCGGGCAAATCTAAAGAAACAATAGCAACCGTTGAAGGAGTATCCCCCGTTCAACCTCAACATCTTATCGAGGGGACGATAGCCGTTAGAAGTTTTGGTGTGCGTGTCTCTCCCGCGTTTTCACAGGTAGTTGAGGCGCTTGAAAGAAGCCGGCCAGCCGAAGATATAGCCCGAGCACTAGAAGAGGCCAGAGACCAGTTACAATCGAGAGTTCATGGCCCGATATTTTATGAGATTTCACAGCTAATTAAGCAGTTAAGGGCAAGTGGAACGGCAAAGCTAGACATCAAAACAGCCGAGGAGATAATGGGTAAGCTTGAAGAGTGGAGTGAACGTATTAAAAGGTGAATGGACAGCCTTTTTCCAAGGAAAGTTTGCGAAATAGATTTAAGCCTCTCCTTTTTTCTTCCCCATTGACTCATCTTTCAGGGGAAGATGCAGATGGTTAAATCGGTTTGTACAACATTGGAAATCGAGATACCAAATAATGTAGAAATAAGCATCGATGGGATGAAAGTAAGTGTCAGCGGCCCCCTCGGCAAACTGGAAAAAGACTTCTCTCATGCCAGAGGCATAACAATAAGAAAAGAAGACAGAAAAATCGTTTTGGAATCTTATTATGCTAAGAAAAAACAACTAGCTGTCCTAGGAAGTGTGAGAAGTCACATTAAAAATATGATTATAGGGGTCACTCAGAGCTACAAATACGTGATGAAAATTGTATACGCGCACTTCCCCATCAGTGTAAAGTTCATACCGGAAACGAGAGAAGTGCTCATAGAAAACTTCCTAGGCGAGAAGAGTCCTAGAAAAACATGGGTCCTTCCCGGAGTTAACGTTAAAATTGAAAAGGACGATATAATCCTGACAGGTATCGATGTTGAGGCTGTGGGGCAAAGCGCCGCCAACATACGACAAGCAACAAAGATTAAGGGGAAAGATCCGAGAGTTTTCCAAGATGGTATATATGTTTACCGCAAATACGCCGGAGAAAAACTTTTATGGAAAATATTGTAACACTGTTTTTCATTTGTTTTGTTAAAAACCCAAACAAATGAAGAGTGTCTAATAAACGTAGGCTAAAAGTCGTCCACCAATTTTTCTTTCTTTTGCCTCATAATGTGACATTACACCTTGAGAAGTCGTTAGGATCAGTATTCCTATTCCTTGGCCGGGAAGATATTTTTTCTCTGTTTCATCGATATCTTTAAATTTTACTGGGAACCTTGGCTTGATAACGTTGCAATTATTTATCCTACCTAGAAGTTGCACTCTGAACTTTCCCGCTCTTCCGTCATCTATGTGTTCAAACTCTCCTATATACCCGTATTTTTGCATAACGTGTAAGACGTTGCCGACTAGTTTAGATGCTATTTTGATTATAACATCTTTTTTGCCAACCTTCTCAGAGTTCATTATGTTTGATAATGCGTCTGCCAGAGGATCCAGTAGCATATGCCCCGCCTCCTTAATACTTTTTAATTATACTTTTTAAAGCCCATTCTTTCAGCTTTTTCTCTAAAACATCTACGGCAGATCATTAATCCGTAGCGTCTTATTAGCCCTCTATGCGTCCCACAGTTACGGCACACGCGGCTTCCCTTACCGAACTTCTTAGACATACAATCCCCTCTCCTTAATTCTTTCACCATATTTTCTTTCTTTCACCAAACGTTACGTTAAACTTCTTTTTCAGTATCAACATCGCTTCTTCCTTGGTGACTCTTTGCTTTCTTGGAATTTTCGATTTTCTCCTCCTTCTCCTACTAACACGGTATCCTGGTCTTTCAAAAGAAATACATACATCCATGCCGAAGACGCCAAGTTCAGGGTCATACTTGGTTCCCGGTATATCTATATGTTCACGTATGCCAAATGACAAGTTACCGTGATTGTCAAACGAGTCGGGATTTATCGTTCTTTCCACAGCATCTAACGCTTTTTCTAGGAATCTCATTGCTGCTTCTCCTCTAAGTGTTACTTTGCATCCTATAGGTTCATTTCTCCGGATCCCGAAATCTCTTATCGTTTTCTTTGCTCTGCACTCGACAGGCTTCTGACCAGATATTGACTCTAAAACTTTCATGGCTTTTACAAGTTTTTCACCACTGGAACCAACACCTATGTTTACCACAACCTTTGCTATGAACGGCCTATACATTGGATTCTTCCACTTTTCCTCTATACTTTTTTCGTCTATGTCTATCACCTGCTCCACTCTAAGTCCCTCCGCTCTCAGGAAGTTTTATTAAAGATCGCCCTATACCTATGGGAAACACGTAGTCCAGTATCGTTTCAATCAAATTATCATCTTTCCGGATTATCGCAGTGCTTGTCCTGCGTCCAAGTCGTCTTCTTATCTCTAAGATTTCACCCTGCTCCCCCCTCATCTTTCCGCTACTAATTAGAGAGTATGCTCCCTCTCTGAATGGAACATGGTCGACTATTTCTTGATTTTCCAGTAATATCTTCACGGTGTCCCGCGTCTTGTAAGGATATAACTCGTAAGGGGAAAGTTTGGGGTTATCCACTCGAAGTAATATATTTCTGCCGTCGTGAAGCGCCAGTTGAATGTTTCCTCCTTTGACCGTCATGATGTTTCTTATTTGGCAGAGCTTAAATTCTGTTTCACTTCCGTCTATTGGAAGTAACGTGAACCCTTTTTTTGAAGGAAGAACTCTGAAAGACATGTTTACTAATGGAATCTCCACAACATCCATCAATCCGATAGGAAACTTGTAGTCCTTCCTCGCTACTCCATCCACCTTAACATGTCCTTGCTTTATTATTTTTTTCGCTTCACGTGCATCGTTTGCTATTTTCAGCAAGTCACGAACCAAAATCAGCAATGGAATAGACTCTTTAACAGCATGGGGCCCTGGACTGGACTTAACAACCCATGTCACTGTTTTTCTGGGGATAGGCCAATATCTCGGAGCAGCTATTCGTTTAATATGTCTTCTTTGTCCCATCTTGCCCATCACTTACTCCTCCACATGTCCCCTCTTTCTCTCTATAATTCTTTTCCTTACATCATCGTCAAGTTTGAGCTTGGTTATCATCAACTTAGAGGGATGAATAGGGTAATAAGTTATCGTCCCATCAGCTTTTTCTATAGTTACGTTTTCCACATGAACCCGGTATTTTTTAGTGTCTACTTCCACAACTTTCCCCTCAGTTCCCTTAAATACTCCCCGCATTATTAGGACTTCGTCCCCTTCGCGGACAGGAAGAGTTTTAATGCCATATTTTTCTCTAAGTTCCGGGGCAAGTCTTGCGCCAAACATCTTGTGTCTCAAATGGAGCGGCGCATTATACAGTGCTTTCCTTTGCTTTCGAGGACTTACTGTTGTTCTATTCATAATTATCACCATTTAAACTATTATGCTCGCTATACCTGCCAACTTAGGCCACCTTTCAGCTGCCTCCCGCGCTATTGGTCCATGCACTTCAGACCCTTTAGGGTCGCCTTCAGGAGACACTATAACTACTGCGTTATCTTCAAATTGTATCCATTCCCCATTCTTCCTTCTATACGGCTTTCTCTGCCTAACGACAATGGCCCTTAAAACCTGCCTTCTCATTTCAGGCGTTCCTTCTTTGACTGCTACCGATACCATATCTCCAACGCCTGCAGATGGAAACCTATTAAGTCGTCCCTTATAACCTATTACCGATATAATCTGGACTAATTTGGCTCCTGAGTTATCGGCGCATGTAACGTATGCGCCTGAAGGTAGCCCTCGAGAAACCTTGGGCTTTATTCCAACACGTACCTTTACACCTCGCTTAGACAATTTTCACCAACTCCGTCAATCTTTCCCTGAGACTTTTTCTATAACAACGAAAGATACTGTTTTACCTAGAGGGCGGCACTCCATAATCTTAACTTTATCTCCTATTTTAGCGTCTATACAGGGTGGGTTATGTGCATGAATCTTTGATCTTTTGCTTTCGTAGCGCTTATATTTAGTATTATATTTTAAATACTCTCGCTCTACTGTTACGGTTCTTTGCATTTTATCATTTACCACTTTTCCCTCGATCATTATACCACGAACTGGAAGCTTTCCGTGAAATGGACAATACAGGTCATCGCAAATTTGTCGCGGAGGATTAACATCCACACCTATGTTACGGGTCAAACTGTAACACCTCGCATACTTTAGGTTGAAATCTTACATTTCTAATTCGTCTTTCAAGTATGAGCGGCCATACAACCTTCCGCTTCTTCATCTTTATTCTTTCTTCACCCCGTCCACTCAGTATTCTTCCGTCAACCATCAAACTATCACCGTTAGGAAGCTCAAACTTGAAAATGCACACCTCCTTGGGAATCATCCTGACAACGTTATCCTCACACCTTAACTTGAACATGTTACGTGACTCATCGATAAGGGTTCCTGAAAATCCTATAAATTTATCGTTTAAACTATCTACGATCGTTACCCTTAAACCAATAACTTCATGCCTGATTAAGTTCCCAGTTGATATTTCATGCTTTTTCCTGCTTCTTTCCCTCGTATTCACTGTTCTCTTTCCTCTTTCTCTCATTTAGTATAGTAAGAATTCGAGCAATAGCTCTTCTAATGTTTCTTATTCTTGCTGGGTTCTCTATGGCGCCACCGAGCACTTTTAACGTACGCTGGCTTAACTGCTCTGCTCTTAACTCTTCAAGTTTTCTTTTCAGCTCCTCATCACTCCACGACCTTACCTCCTTGATCTTGTAGCTCATGTTACCTCCTCCTGTCGCTTTTCATCCTCCACCACTTCAACGTTTCCAGCTTCCGCTGTCTCTATTTTTTCTTTTTTGACCTCCACAGCATCAGGCATAACAGTGTTGGGTAACATTATTCTAACTTTAACACCCATCACTCCTGGCTTGAGTAATGCGTAAGCTACGGCTTCTTCGACGTATTTATCTGCTGGCTCGCCGCACTTCACAAGAACTCCCTGTCTGAACTTACGGTATTTTGCTCGTTGGCTTGTTATCTTTCCGCTGATTATGATTTCGCATCCAAGGGCTCCTGCGCTCATTATCCTCCTTAGAATGAAATAGCTTGCCCTACGGTAGTTAGCACCACGCTCCAGCTCGGTTGCAAGTCGATTGGCCATCACACGTGCATTAAGCTCTGGTTTCTCCGTTTCTTGCACACTTATCTGAGGATTCTCCACCTTGAACCTTTTTTCGAGTATTTCCATAAGTTGCTGGATATTCCTTCCCCGTCGCCCGATAACTAATCCGGGTTTAGAGGCATAAATGATCACATTAGTTCCTAAAGCTGTTTTCTGAAGATCCACGCCAGCATAACCTGCCTTTTTTAACTCCTTTGAGAGGAACTCGTCTATTTCAACTCTTTGAATAGAGCCACGGATAAAGTGTGCTTTTGTCGACATAGGGCAACCTCCACTACTCGGCAGCCTCTTCTTTAACCACTATTTCAACATGAGTTAAACTTCTAAACTTGGGGGTCGCCCGACCAAAGGCACGCGGGATGTAACGTTTCATGACCGGCCCCCTATGAGCTGCTGCATGTATTATCCTTAGATTGTCAACATCTAATCCCTTTTGCTCGGCGTTCGTTTCAACATTATCCAAAATTTTCATTATTGCACGTGCTGCTTTGACGGGGTATCTGCCTGAGTGCCAGCCTCGGAGTCCACGTTTATGTGCCTGCTTTCCATGATACCGCCTAAATGGTATTGGTCTTCTGAGATCTATTACTTCTTCCAAGAACTTCTTCGCTTCATAAAGTTTCATGTCCTTTATGGCATTACATATTTCACATGCCGCTTTAGGAGAAATCCTTAAGTCCCGCCCACTTGCCCTAGCAGTTAATGCCGGGTCAAGCCCATAGATCGAGTACCCGAACTTAGGCATGCCGTTCCCTCGTAACTAAGGGTAGCTAAAAGTTTACTGTATCCAAAACTAACTAGCTATAAAAACCTTTTCCCCCAAAATTTTTCCTTCATTTTAACCGTGTAATCAAACGAAAAATCCCCTTTAAAATTACGGTGAAGTTTAACTCAAGTTATTTGATGAATCTAAGAATTTAAATCTCTAATGATCCATTTATTGCGGCAAACTTTGGTGGAAAGGGTAGTGCTTGTCGGGGAGGATGATTTTGAGTGGTTATCTGAAACTGGCTTACAACCTCATAAGGCCCGTGTTCTTGCTAATCCCCTTAGCTTACTTCCTAATTGGCGCTTTGAGCACATTTGCTTCTCCAGCACTTCTTTCTCTTAGCATATTTTGGTTTTTCCGTCAATTGGCAAAGTTCGTTATTTTTACCTTTGCGCTTAGTCATTACTCATTAACGTCGTACTTGGCAGTTTTTCTTGCCTCTCTTTCTGGTTGCAACGTAAATACCTATGTTGATTCTCGTGAGAGCGACAAGTATGCTTACTGGAAAGATTATCATAATCCAATAGTTGAAGGCATTGCTTCTCCGAAAGATGTGCTTCATTTAAGTATTGCTTCCGCCATTTTAAGCATAATAGTGGGTTTTATGATTTCATTTCTCTTTGTAATAATAATTTTGTTAGGACACATTTTCTCAGTGACGTACTCTTATAAGCCTAGACTAAAGGGCAAGGCCCCATTAGACATCGTATGGAACACCATAGGACTTGCAACCTTGCCTTTCATTGCAGGATACATTATTTACTTGGAATCTCCTGAAGGGTTTTCCTTATCAACGTTCTTGCTCTCAGCTGTATACGATACGTTATATCCTTCAGAAATTTCTTCTGGCCATGTGTTGCTAATAATTTACATAATAGGTAAGTCGTTTCCGCTAAATTTATTTTTGGGCTCAAATCTCATGGGCGCCGCCTTCTATACGTTGACTGTCACTTTAGATTACGAGGCAGACAAATCTTCAGGATTGAAAACTTTAGCGATTTCTTTAGGTAAGAAACGTTGTTTGTTGCTTGGCGTAATTCTAGCTCTTATGGGGGGCGCAACAATGTTTAACGCAATGATGTCAAACATTCAATTTACATTGACGTTTTTATCATTCTTATTTATTCTCGTATGGGCACTTTTAAACCCAAATAGAAGTCGTTTATGGGCATCCATAAAGCTAATCGCACTTCTCCTTATGGCGTGCTTTTTAAGCGAGATTTTAATGTTCCTTTAAAATCAAAGAATGGTGACGCATAAAGTGGCGTTAGATCACGTTCTTTAATAAACTATATTCTCTCAGCTTTCTCGACTGCTTTCTTGCTTTGAGATCGGATTTCGGTGACAGCATCCTCAAGTCCCAATGCTCTAAGTGCTTCAAAAATGGCGTCTTTGTCGCTGACAGCCTCTTCTTTAGCCATAGAAGGCGCTTGCAGTGGTTGTGGCATCGTTGTGACGAGTGGAGCTGTTATTGGCGCCGTCACTTTGGCTTTAGCTTGAGCGAAAAGCTCGGCTATTGAGCGTGAATACCGTTTAAGAACTCCCAAATTTAAACCTAATCTTATTGTGTCTCTACTTGATGCAACCATCATGTGTTCGTCATCAACTCTCGTTATGAGTAGGTACCCGGAGTCTCCCTTTATAATTATTTCAGAGAGATTTCCATGCCCTAGCTGCATAGCCGTTGCTTCACTTGTATTTATTATTGCCGCTGACGCCGTTGAAATAACATCTACATCAACGTTTGCAGACTCCGCACACGCAACTCTTACTCCGTCTCTAGTCACTACTGCCACACCTTCAAGCTTCGTGGTGTCCTCTATTTGTTGAAGCATCCGAACAAGTTTTTTTGCTGTTTTTTCGTCAAGGGCCATACTTAACCCCCCATTATATTTCTTGTATACTCTCCTTTTTATTTTATTTTCCCCTTGGGAACTAGTTCTTTTTAATACCGTTTTACCGCTTTATCAAAAGAACAAACAACAACCATTCGAAGATGTTAAAAAAATAAAGATACCACTTATTATTAAAGTTGTTTATCACATAATTTTTATAATACGGCACGCTTCCTCGTGTATCTTGTCTATCATTGCTCCATATGCTGGAGCGTTGCAGACTCTTTTAATAATGTCTCTGTAAAAAGCTATGAGTTCCAGTAACTTTAGCGCTCTTTCGACTTCGCCGCTCCTAATTAAAGCTTCTATTCTCGTGAAATGTATTAATGATTCAAGGATCAGGTTAGAAGCTCTACATACTGGCCTGAAGTTTCGATTTAAAATTCCACAATCAACAGCTCTCATTATTATCTCCGCTCTTTCGTTGCTTATCACTGGTTCTCCCTCAACAATGCATTCTACATATGCTTTCGCATTAGCTAAAATCGGCACTGAGACTTTTTTAGCTTTCATGGACGGTATTTCCCTTACTTTTTCCTTCTCAAAAATCGTTATGTAAAAAAGAGATATGTCATCTGTGATATTAACCACTGCTTCTCGTGTTCTAACCATGTTATGATACGTTCTCGTAGTAATGTATGGTTTCACTAGTAGAAAAGTTGAACCTTTTAAAAGAACACCCATGGGGGCAGCGTTAAGCGTGCCGTTCTCGTTAAGCGTCGTAATAATAACTTCATATATACATTCTGCCTTGAAGCCCAGCTCATCCAGCTTCAACTGAATACGGCCTCCTTTTAGTGTGCTTTTCTAAGCTCCTCTGCTTACTTCGTTTTTTCTTTTTATTACTTCTTTGTTATAAGAGAGACGATTAAAGATTTAAGAATCGAGATTCTATGTTTTCTAGAGCGGGAGGTGGCTTGAGTGTCCTTGGACTCATTGGAAGAGATCCCCGGCGTCGGACCCGCTATTGCTAAGAAGCTTTATGAAGCTGGTTATAGAACGCCGGAAGCTGTGGCTGTTGCGACGCCTAAGGAAATAGCGATAGCCGCAGAGATAGGTGAAAGTACCGCTGCAAAGATAATCGAAGCGGCTAGAGAACTCGTTAACATAGGGTTCATTTCCGCTGAAGAGTTTCTTGAGCAGAGAAAAAAGATCTCCCAAATCATGACTGGATGTAAAAGCCTAGATGAACTTCTGGGTGGCGGAATTGAGACAAGGGGGATAACCGAACTTTTCGGGGAGTTCCGCACCGGGAAAACACAAATTTGCCATCAGCTATCAGTCACTGTTCAACTACCAGTGGAGTCCGGGGGATTAAATGGGGAGGCAGTATACATAGACACGGAGGGGACATTTAGACCTGAAAGATTGGTTCAGATCGCAAAGAGGTTCGGTTTAGACCAAAAGAAAGTGCTTCAGGGGGTTACTTACGCTAGGGCTTATAATTCTGATCATCAGCTTTACCTTGCCCAGAGTGTGGAGGACCTTATCAATGAAGGTAAAAACATTAAGCTTATAATAGTTGACAGTATCGTTGGACATTTCCGTTCCGAGTATGTTGGGCGTGGTTTGCTTGCTGAGAGGCAACAAAAGCTCAATAAGCACCTTCACACTCTTCTCAGACTTGCAGAGCTGTATAACTTGGCTGTTGTAGTAACGAACCAAGTTATGGCTAAACCGGACACATTCTTTGGCGACCCAACTCAACCTGTTGGCGGTCACATAGTTGCTCATAACTGCACAACCAGAATTTACTTAAGAAAAGGCAAGGGTAATCAGCGGATAGCAAGAGTCGTCGATAGCCCCTTCCTCCCAGAACAAGAAACAGTGTTCCTCATCACAGAGGACGGCGTAGTAGACATGTAAGTTTACTGATCACATGCCTTTCCTCTCGCCCTTATAAGCTCCACAACTTTGTTGGCCTTCCCTATAGATTGTTGTGCGGCTTTCTCCGCCATCTTCATAAACCTTTCTTTTTCAACTGGCGCTTCTTCCCCTATCAGTTTCTTTATCTTAGTGTATGCTGCTTCCCTATAAGAGGTTTCAAAGGGAACTCTTTCCTCATTTCTCACTAAGACCGGGGTCTTAGGGTTCTCTACGACTCGTCCTATTACATCGCTCTTAACTCCCGCCCTCTTTAAAGCACGTCGAACATCCTCTGTGTAATTTGGAGGAGTGAATATCAAGAGTGCATCCATGGATACTCCCAAGTAATCTATTGAGAGCTTTTCAAGCATATCGAGCACCTTCCGGTTTAAAAGCGCCTTAACTTTATCTTCATATATCATTATGCCTACTTTGGCAATTTTGCATATTTCATTACAGTCCCCTCTAAGTCCACCATTTGTCCAGTCTGTTGCAGCATGTATTTTATTGAAGAGCCCCTCTTTTAGAAGAGCCTCACAGGCCTCAATAAACTGAATGTTGAGCGTTTCAAGGACAACCTCCGGCATTCCACCGTATATTGCCGTAGTTGCTATAGTTCCTCCTCCAGCTCCCTCAGTCATCACTATGTCGTCTCCTGGTTTTATTTTGTTCCTGGCTGCAACAGACTCCTTTGACTCTATAACTCCGACCGCTCCAACACAAGAGACAAAGCGTGTTCCAATAACCATGTCTCCTCCAACTCTAAGAGTAGAGCCAGCAACCAAAGGTACACCTGAAAGCTCTGAGACTGCCCTAACACCACTCATAAAGTCAAATAGTATACCTACGTCTCCATCATCTGCAAGGTGAAGGTCAGCAAACAAGGCGATGGGTTTAGCTCCTTTAACATAAACGTCTCTCATGGCTGCCCGCGTCACGTGGAACCCGGCTATGAAAGGAAACTCTGTTAAACGAGAATGAGTTCCATCGACTGCCACAACTATTACGTTACCTTTATGTTCGACTGCGCCCGCATCGTCTTGAGCTTTCGGTCCAAGTAGGCGCGAAGTGCCAATGTCCGCCACCTCTGAAAGAAGCCTATGAACAAAAAAATCTCCTTCCCCTCTGCATCCGACTCCTAAATCATGCATAGATGCTTCAGCTTTAGGGCTCTTAAGAAGCCACCCTACACGTTCATTTTGCAACGCCTTCATAGCTGTTTCGACTTCTGACACAACGGCTTCTGCAAAATTTGCTGCTTCTTCCTCAGTTAAGCCCTTAAAAAACTTAACTTCTCGAATGAGCTGCTCTATTATTTGGCGTTGCGTCCATCCTTTTGCAATGAGTCTTTTTACTAATCCTTCAAGATCACTCATCGCTAAATTCCTCACCTGTTAATTCCTAGGAAACCATTTCTTCATACGTCAACTTTAAAGGTTTCTTAGACAAAAATGTTTACTCCCCGGGGAATATTATCTTTCTTACATGAACTGATCTAGGTGGGTCTCTTGGGTTACTTAGAGAATATGGTTAAACGTTTCTTCGGAAATGAAATTACTGAACGGGATAGGGCAGTTTTCGAAGCGGGAATTAAGTTGGGCGCGGTGTATCATCAGTTTACGGGGATGCCTTTGCCAAAAAGCAACATTTCAGTTGTAGAAAAGGCGATAGAAGAAGCGGTTGCCTGCCAACCTTATGTTGAATCTGTAAAGGTTAAAATTAAGTTGCCTCAGAGTGACGATTTGAACAGCTTCGGTTACTCGGAGGTTTGTGGAAAAAATCTATCCGTAAGGCTAGTAGTAAAGTACGGCCATGTAAGAGTTTCAGCAGGAATGGAGTATATTCCTGAACTCAACTATCCGCTAATGTTCATAGAAAAGTTGGAGGAGACCGCTAAATGATGGGTGAAAGTTGGCCTTATCTCCTCTTTCTCCCGGCAGATCCCCATGACCTAAGAACTTTTCTGCTTGAAGTTTTCGGGTCTCCTATAACTCTTGAAATACTGGAAAAGATAGACCGCGGGGTTCAAGCTCAAAAAGACATAATAAGACAGTTAAAACATTCCAACAAAACTATCATTTTTCATTTAAAAAACTTAGTTCGGCTGGGAGTCTTGGAAGAAGAATACAGAGTTCAGGAGGGAAAACACACAATATGGTATAAGCCTACTGATATTGGTCGCTGGCTTCTCTTAATGTTCAAACGACACCTTCCATCAACAGACTTGGAGAAAGTTCTTGAGGAATTACTCAGATCCTACTTAAACAATATAACGGAGCTCTGTCTTAGAAAAGGCATGGACATCGAAAAGCTTGAAAATGCTTTCTCAGTCGCTGTTGCCAGAGGATTAACCAAGCTTCAGAAAACGACATTCGATCCTGAAGTTATGGTTTATGGTGCCGTTTCAATCGATTATTTTCTTTATGGTGAATCTCTTACTTCTTCCGCGATCTGTCTCCTTCATGATGTCCGAGAGACTTTGGGAGGGTCAGGTGGAAACGTAGCCATAGCTCTTTCGAGGCTTGGCGTCAAAGTCGGATTAGCAGGAAAAATAGGTGGCGACATGTTTGGGCGGCGTATAGCTAACGAGCTTATGAAAGAAGAGATCAACACCTTAAACTTGATAACTGACCGGGATCTTCAGACCCCGAGAACAATGATCATATTTGAAAGGGGACAAAGGAAAACGTACGTTACGGCTACAGCGAAGACCGCTCTATCCATTTCAGACCCAAAAGAGATAAACTGGGAGATGATAAAAAATGCCAAGGCAGTATGCATCTGTGAAATGTTTAAAGAAATAAGCGAATTAATTGCTAGCTATGCAAAAACACGTAAGGTAAAAGTTTTCTACAAGCCTGCTTCACTCTACCTCGAAGGAGGCTACAAATCCATTGAGGGAATACTAAGAAACACCGACTTTCTACTTCTAAGTGAAAGAGGTTGGAATACGCTTTCAAAGGAAGTGGGCGACACTTCACACCTTCTCGAATTGGGGGTGCAGTGCTTAATTGTTTTCAAGGGAATAAAAAGTGGCTGCGTTCTCTACACCAAGAAAGACGTTATGGAAATAGAAGGCATAGACGTGGATGTTTTGAATGAAAGTAGGGCGAAGGACGCTTTCCTCGCCGGCTTCATTAAGTCGATTTTGGATGGAAACAGTTTAATGGAAAGTGCGCGTTTTGGAATGACAGCAAGCGCATTGTCTGCTCAAAGGTTGGCTTCGGGAAGTTGTATGCCAAAACTGGAAGAAGTGTTAAAAGCTATGAAGGGGAGATGAAGGCAACGCCTAGAGTTACATACGAAGACTGGGAGAAGTGGTATACTAGAATAGTTAGAGATTTTGGCTTTAAAGTTGAGGAAGATAGGAAGGCAGCCGAAAAACTCGATGTTCTGCTTAGGGAGAAAGACGTAGAAAACACGCTGAAAATGCTGATGAACTTATTCATGGGTAGGTGCGCCATAGTTTACGGCTGTGGCCCATCGCTAGAAAGAAACTTGGAAGAAATTAAGAAAGTGGGGCTTGAGAAGACATGCTTAAACGTTGCTGCTGACGGTGCTACAACTGCTCTTCTAAAGAAAGGTATTAAGCCCGACCTAATAGTTACTGACCTAGACGGCAAGTTAGAAGACATATTTTATGCTTCCTCTAAAGGTTCTATTATTGCTGTCCATGCGCATGGCGATAACATTCACCTACTGGATAACGTTCGTCTTCTTGAAGGTCCCGTTATCGGAACGACACAAGTCAAACCACTAGGGTGTATTCGCAATTTTTTCGGTTTTACTGACGGCGACAGGGCGGTTTTCATCTCCGAAGCCATGGGGTCGCACACCATTCTTTTAGCCGGATTCGATTTGGGCAACAAAGTCGGCCGTTTCTCAAAACCGGACTACAGAAACGATGTCTCTGCTTCTCCCTTTAAAAAGAAGAAGCTAAAATACGCTAAGCTTCTTTTAGAATGGTTTGCACGAAATACGGAAGTGACGCTTATTAACATTACGGGTAGCGGAGAAGCCATCAGAGGTATAAAGAATCTAAGATGGGTTTACAAGTAAATAGGTAAATTTATTTCGAAAACATGATTTACCTAAAAGCGATGAAGACTAGAGGGGCTTTCAAATGAAAACTGGAACAAGAATAATTGGCGTTTCCGGTAAGGGCGGTGTGGGAAAAACGAGTTTCTTGGCCTTAATGCTTAAGGCATTTTTAGAGAAAAACGCCCACCATGACATCTTAGTTGTAGACGCGGATCCTGACTCTAATATGCCTGACGTTTTAGGGGTTAATGTAGCGGAAAACATAGGTTTAGTTGTAAATGAGCTCAAGGAGAAGATCGATAAGCTTCCCCCCAACTTCGGAAAAGCTGAATATTTAGAGTATAGAGTCTTCGACGTTCTTTATGAGGGAGACAAATTTGACCTACTGGTAATGGGGGCGCCTGAACGAGAGGGATGTTACTGTCTCGTAAACAATTTGCTAATGAAAATCATGGATACTCTCACGAAAAATTACACGTTAGTGCTAATGGATCTGCCAGCAGGTCTTGAGCATGTCAGTAGACGTACTAGCGCCAATGTAGACGTAATGTTCCTCATAGCAGACCCATCAAAAATGGGTGTGAAAACCGCAGCAAGAATCAGAGACTTAGCCAAAGCTTTACACAGAGAGTTCAAGAAAATTTTCCTAGTGATTAACAAGGTATCCCCAGGAACAGAGGAAATACTTAGAGAGCAATCGATGGAGTTCGGATTAGAATATGCTGGCAGTATTCCATTTGACGAAAGGCTTGCAGAGTTCAACCTGAAAGGAATCCCTCTCTTAGAACTACCGGAAGATTCCCCATCATACATCGCTGTCAAAAAAATAATTGAAAAAACATTACCAATCTAAATATATTAACGTTAACATAGGACATTACAAATTCTCTAATTTTCTAATTATGCTTAACTTTCTCTTTTTATCTTTAATATAAACCCCTTTAATTGTAGAAAATTGCGGAGCAAATTTCAATTTTAGGGAACTTTTTATAATGAACGTTAAATTTTTTCAATGAAATAAAAATATTTAAAGTTTCGGGATTCCTAGATCCTCCACGTCGTCCTCCTCTTTTCTCGAAAGAATAGATGGCGATTCAAAGTAGTTGTTTCTTCCATCTAGTGGAAGCGGCTTTAAGACTTCCAGCCCCGTCCTATCAAACTCAGCTGGACCTAATAATTGGGGGCTACTAACACCAGTAAGGATTAGAATTATCCTTATTGTTCCTATCAGACTGGGGTCAATGCGTGCTCCCCATATTACAAGTGCATCCTCGACCATTTTCTCAGTTATTAGCTCTCCTGCTCTTGTGGCTTCTGTTAAAGTCATATCTGGTCCACCAGTGACGTGTATTAGGGCACCACTTGCTCCCGTTATGTCTACGTCGAGAAGCGGCGAATCTAGTGCGCTTTTGACTGCTCTTTCGACTCTGTTCTCCCCTTCTCCTTCTCCGATCCCGACCATGGCTACCCCGCCGTTTTTAAGGACGCTTTGGACGTCTGCGTAATCTAGGTTAATTAAGCTCGGCAGGCTGATTGTTTCAGTTATACCCTTAACCATGTTCGCCAGTATTTCATCTGCGACGCTAAACGCTTCGTCAAGAGGAAGATTGGGAACAAGTTTTAAGAGGCGATTATTATCTATGACTACCACAGTATCTGCGAAGTACCTAAGCTTCTTTAGTCCATCCACCGCTTTTTGTATCCGTCCCCTCTCCATTTTAAATGGCATAGTAACTACGCCAACAACTATCGCCCCCATTTTCTTGGCGATTTCCGCTATCACGGGGGCACTGCCTGTTCCAGTTCCTCCTCCCATTCCGGCTGCTATAAAGACTAAGTCGATGCCACGTAGCACCTCAGCTATTTCCTCTTTACTTTCCTCGGCTGCGGCCTCTCCTATATGAGGAAATCCGCCTGCGCCCCGCCCTCCGGTAATCCTCTTTCCAATTAACAACTTTCTATGCGCCTTTACTCTATCAAGGTGTTGTTTGTCTGTGTTTATCGCTATACACTCAGCTCCTACGACTCCTAAATGCATAAGTCTATCTACGGTGTTATTCCCTGCTCCCCCTGTTCCGATAACTGCTATCCTTGCCTCTCCAACCTTTAATTCTTTGTCCACATTGATTTCTTTTGAGTGCTTTATTGCGTCCTTTATAAGGTTCATTGTCATATATGTCACCTAAATAGTTTAGATTATGTTACTCCCGCTGTCCAATTACCGGTGTACGTCCATAAATTGCCTGTCTCTCCCAAAGTTCCCTTTTAAGCAAGTCACGAATTGCTACCCTAATCGCCTCCGACTTGTTCGGGTAATGCTTCATCTCGACAAGCTTCTCCAAACCATTCACATATGCTTCAGGCAGATGAACAGTTACAAGTTTCACTTTAAACCACCCCCTTATCCCATCGCCCGGGTGAATGTAGATAAGACGCTATCGCTAATAAAAAGGTTAGTAACAGCCTCCTGATACTCGTATTTAATATACGTGAAAAATATCTTACATGCAAATGGAGCCGAAGAGGTATCCCACTTTAGCCTCTTCCAGCTTAACTTTAATTCTCTCCCCTAAAGTCAAGTTCTCTCTAACTATTATGTGCTTGTAAGCGTAATTTCTAGCGACTACTCCAACCTTCCTAGCAATCTCAGTTACAAGAGCGTCCCCCCTCCACCCCACCCACTTCAAGTTACGCTTAAAGGAAAGATCACTTGATACACTAGAAAGAATTCTGCTTCTCCTCTTAATTTCCCATCCTGGCACCTTGTTAGGAAGTTTAGCGGCTGGAGTATGTGGTCTAGGAGTAAACATTGAAACGTTTACTATATCCGGCTCAGCTTCCCTCAGTAAGCTTACCGTGTCATAGAACTGCTCTTCACTCTCGCCAGGAAATCCAGCAATAACATCCGTTGACAAGGTTAATGATGGATAGTTCCCCCTGAGCTCATCCACAATTTCTAGGAATAACTCCCGAGTATACTGTCTATTCATTGCCTTTAGGATTTCATTGTTACCTGACTGAACAGGCAGGTGGATGAACTTGTAGACTTTTTGGCTCCCGTAGACCTCAACTAGTTCGTCCAGTATTTCGGCTGCATGGTTCGGGTTCATCATGCCTATACGTACCATGAAATCGCCTTCAAGGTTTACTATCCTCTTGATAAGTTGTGGGAGCCTAACTCCATTGCAAATATACGCCCCAGAATCTTGAGACGTCAACCACACTTCCTTACACCCTTCCTTCACCCCCCTAGCCACCTCCTCCACTATAAGTTCCGGCGGGTACGAGTAAAGTTCTCCTCTCGCTATCCTAACGCAACAATAGCTGCATGCCCCTTTACACCCCTCTGATATCGGAACAATAGCTATTACAGAGCGTAGCCGAACCCTAGGCAGTTGTAGACGCACAGTTTTCTCATTGGTTAAAAGATGTATCCCTCTTTTTCCTGCAACAACGCGCTTAACAACATCTACTATACCGGGAATGGCGTTTGGGCTTACCATTGCAACACAACCCGTGGCCTCGAGTTTTTCGGGGCAGATCGCTGGAAGACACCCCGCCATTATAACTTTCTTACCCATCTTCGCCAGCTCTTTTCCAGTCTTCAGGCAAGTGTGCTCAGCATGCCCTTTAACTCCACAAGTCAAAATTATAGCTACTTCAGCTTGATCAGGTAGCGTAAGCGAGAACCCTGCTTCCTTGAGCAACCCCATGATCATTTCAGCCTCAGCTTGACTCATAGAGCAACCATGGACAATGACGGAGACCGCAGTCAACATTACCCCCTTCTTTTATCCTCCACTTATAGGAGGAAGTATCGCCACGACATCTCCGTCCCTGAGACTTCTGCAAATTCCACCAGCTTCCTTTAAGCCTACACCGTTAATATAAATTACAAAGTGATCTTTTAGGCTTCCATCCCTTGAAAAGAGGTATTCATTTAACTTCTCGCCATACATCTCTACTAGCTTTCTGAGAAGCTCGTTAACTGTAGCTCCATCCTCTAGCTCAACTTCTAACTCCCTGTTTTTCATTAGCTCCCTCAGCCTTGCAAAGGCTCTGATTTTTACCTTCAACGATAAATCCTCCTTTCACAAGAATTACGTTTCTAAAGGAAATTCTTTAAATATAACTCTGGGCTACTGGAGATCCCGCTAATTGTTAAATAATAGGAGAGGGCCTTGATGGAAGACAGATTTAGCATAGTATCCGTGGAAGAGGATCTTATTCGGGCAAATGAAAATGTGGCAGAAGAGATCAGCAGTCTTCTCACTGAAAAGGGAATTAGAAGCTTTGACATCGTCGGAGCCATAGGGGCAGGTAAAACATCCCTTCTAGAAAGAATAATTGAGCGTCTTAAGAAGAAGTATAGAATCGCTGTTATAACTGGAGATGTGACTACTAGAATAGATGCTGATAGGATCTCTCGTCACGGTGTAAAAACCCTACAGATTAACACAGGAAGAGAGTGTGCATTAACAGCATTCTTCCTAAAGGAAGCGCTAGGAAAAATAGACCTAAATGATGTAGACGTCTTATTCGTTGAGAATGTTGGTAACCTCATTTGCCCGGCAGACTACGTTTTAGGTTGTGATAAACGAATAGTTGTCGTCAGTCTTACGGAGGGACCATATGTCATTAAGAAGCATCCGTTACTGTTTAAGATTTCAGACATAGCTGTCATAAACAAGATAGACTTAAGAAACATCATTGAAGTTAACCCGGAAAAAATGCTTAAAGACGCGCTGGAAATAAATCCCGACCTCAAAGTTGTTTTAACAAGCGCTAAGACGGAAGAAGGATTAGACGATTTAATATCAACAATGGAGCTTTAAAGCATCATACTCCTTTAATCATCTCTAAGTGATAAAACCCATATCATACTCTCTAATATATAAAGGATTTAAAGTTGAAAGACCTTCTCAGTTAGTTAACTTCTCATTGTTTAAGCGTTAGGCTACCATCAACAGCTTATACTAATATAAGGAATCTTCTCTTTGAGAAGTGGAAGCATGTTGTAGCTTTCTCATTATTCTAATTCGACCACTTTACCTTCCTTTAAGCTTTTTAATATCATATCTATGACTTTTAGAGCTCTTACCCCATCTTCACCAGATGGATAAGGTTGTTTTCTTTTTAATATAGACTCAGCAAAGTGCTCTAATTCTATTCTAAGTGGCTCATACCATTCGTCATTCGAGCTCATATTCCATTCATCGTTCTCGATACGAATTTTCTGTGAGAGATAATCAAGTTTTAATATCCCTTTTTCTCCAGTGATGAGTAGTTCCCTTACCTTACGTGGCGTTAACCAGTTCGCTTCTATTATACAAGTTAACCCATTATCTAGGCGAAGCATCGCTGCCACGTAGTCTTCGAATCTGTGCCTTAAGCATCCACCAACAGCATATACAGAAACGATCTTTCTCTTAAAGATGTGGTGAATAAGGTCAACATCATGAATAGCTGCATCGCTTACCACGCCAACGTCCTTCACGCGGTCAGGCCAGAACGGCCCTACTCTTCTAGAAATTGTTATGACAGGATCGCCTACAATGCCGGATTCTAATACTTTGATGATTTTTGAAACACCTGGATTGAACCTTTCAATGAACCCGACCATAAGAAATACATCTTGCTCCTTGGCATATTCTATAAGTTTAAGCGCTTTCTCTACACTACCCGTTATTGGTTTCTCGACCAAGACATGTTTGCCAGATAAAATACTTTTAGTTGCTACTTCGAAGTGTGTTGACGCTGGCGTACACACGCTTACAGCATCAATGTCTTCACGTCTAAGGAGACCATCTACGTCTGTATACCATTCTGCTCCATATTCTTCTCCTACCTTACGGGCATTTTCCTCCTTTACGTCGCAGACAGCAATCAACCTTGTCTTCTCGATAGACGCAAAATTGCGAGCATGTTGTCTTCCCCACGTTCCAACCCCTATAACCCCGACACCTAACGTCATGGTTACCTCGCCTCCACAAACGAGGAAAAGTTATGCTCTCCTTCCTTTTTTCACGTTCTCAATCTCTCTAAGCGTTTCAAGCTCATCCGATGTAAGCTCCTCCACCAGCTTGGTTTTAAACTTCTCTATGTGACCTAATGGCATACTCGTATATAGTACGTCCCCTTCATCAATATGCCTTCCAACAATAGGCCCCCTAATCGATACCGCAACTTGCTCCCCCCTTCGCGCATATTCCCTCGTTTCTCCCTTGTCCTGTATCTGAAGTATCTCTCCAATCTCCTGGCCATCCGCCTTCATCAAGGGATACTTCGGCTTAATCTCCCCTGAAAGAACTTCTACCCCAACAATAGCAGGCTTACTATGCCTAAAGACATATCCTGGGAGGATCTTTATCTTTGCCGGCCTAATTAAACCCTCAACCGCTCGTCTTCTCATTTCTTCTTTTTTCTCTGAAATCCACTCATTATACTTCTCAAATAACCTGTAAATTATCTTCTCCTCAAAGATATTAATACCGTATTTTTGGGCTTCCTCCTCCGCATCAGGCAAGACCTTAACATTGAAGGCTAAGATAACGGCTTGGAGGGGATCCTTCTCAACCACGGCGACAGCTTCCATCACGTCCCTTTTAGCTACATCACCTATATCCGCCATTCTGATCGTTACCCCATTTTCCCTGAGAAAGTTCACCAGCGCCTCTAGCGACCCAAGTGTATCGGCTTTGACTATGACTCCCATACGGTCCCCCTTTATGGTTATGCTTTCCACTTCTTGCTGAACTTCCAATTCAGCCTCCCTTACTCTTTCTTCGTCACGCACCGATCTTAATGGTGCTCCAGCCACAACTTTTTCAAGGTTGGGTGCAGCAATTTTTACGCCAGCTGCGGCAGCCACCTCGCTCACCGTGTTGAACCTCTCTCTTGGATCTCTCATTTCATCCAGTGGCTTAGGTTGCAGTAATGCTCTAATTCTTGTCACGACAGCCCCGTCGAGTCCGCCTATTACTAGTAGGTCATCCTTACGAAGGACGCCATCATAAAGAATGACGTCTATGGTTATGCCAAGACCGGGCTCCTCTCTAATCTCCAAGACAACCCCCTTACCTTCCCCTTCAGAGACGGTCAGTCTTTTCTTCATGTATTGCTGAACCAACCCGGCCAACACAACCATTAACTCAGCAATACCTTCTTTTGTCTTAGCACTCGTAGGAACTATGGCAACAGTCTTGGTAAAATCACGTACCCTATCAATCCGTTCAGAGTTAAAACCACACGTGGAAAGCTCCCCGATTATTTCATATATCCTTTCATCTAAAGTCCGTTTAACATGTTCCTCTTGAAACTCAATCGCCTCAAGAATAGACCTAGAACCAGAGGGACGCCAACCAGGGATCAAGTCCACTTTGTTCGCAGCAACCAAAAAGGGAACACGCCTACTTCTCAGCAAGTTAATACACTCATATGTCTGCGTTTGAAAACCACGCATTATATCGACAACTAGTATGGCAATATCTGCAATAGCCCCTCCCCGCCTCCTAAGGTTGAAAAAAGCCTCATGTCCAGGTGTATCTAAAACCAGCACGCCAGGAATAGTCAGTTTCACACTAAATCTTTTAGCCAAATCCTCAGCAAGAGTCATTATAACATCTGCAGGTAGAAAAGACGCACCTATATGCTGCGTGATCCCGCCTGCCTCCCTAGCCTGAACAGCTGTCCCCCTAATCGCATCCAGTAACAGCGTTTAGCCCATAGCACGAAGCCGTGCTATGATTTGCCATGATCAATATGCCCCAACACAACAGCAATAGGTGACCTTAACTTCATTTAACTACACCTCATAAAAATTTTTTAACTACATTTTAATAAATTCTTTAACTTAACAAGCTCAAACTCTTAGTATACCACTCAATCAATGCTTAAATATTTCTCTTAATGATCATTTTAAACTCCCTGATATTGTTTCAACTAAGCCATCTAATACGAACTCACTTAAAAGCTCACACCCTCCCAATTACCTCTGACGGTTATCGAAAAATTTATTATCTGTATTACGTTCCCATTCATAACGGGGCCGCTAGCTTAGCTAGGTAGATAAGAATAAGATGCAGCCTAGAGCGCCGGGCTCTTAACCCGGTGGTCGTGGGCGGGCTCGGTTAACCGTGCTCCGCGACTTCGAATCCCACGCGGCCCGTCATTGCTTATTCTTAAGTGGGCGGAGAGTCGTTTATGAGGTGCATCTCTTTTTGTGTTGCCGTTCGTTCCTCTATTGCTGAGAGCATCCGTTATATGTTAGTGAAATTTGGCGCTCTGAATTATAGGCTTAAAGTTGAGAAGGTTATTATCGATTTTTTTCCTAGCGTGTTTGATGAGCGCCCAGAGTTGGTTCTTTTTCCTCTCTCTCGTCCTCTTTTGGTAAGGGAGCTGGAACAGTTGAGAGTGGTGTCCGGTTTTCTCCATTTTTGTTTTTATTCTTTTGTTGCAATGGAGAGGACGACTAGTATTGTGGAATTGCTTAAAGGTAAATTACCTGAAAATCTTCTTGGTCTTGTTCCTCGGTCTTTTGATGTTATTGGCGACATAGCCATTTTAGAGTTAAGTCCTGATATCTGGAATTTTAAGAAAGTGATCGGTGAGGCGGTTTTAAAGGTGAACCGCCATGTAAGAGTTGTTTTCGCTAAGGGGGGGCGCGTAAATGGACTTTACAGAGTTAGGCGCTTAGTTCATGTTGCCGGCGAGGAGCGAACAATAACTCTTCATAGAGAAAATGGCTGCATTTTTAAGGTTGACGTGGCTAGCACCTACTTTAGTCCGCGTCTATCTGGAGAACGGGTCAGGGTGACTAACCAAGTTAAACCGGGAGAAGTTGTTGTCGACTTATTTGCCGGAGTTGGTCCATTCACCATTCTGATAGCAAAGAAAAGGGGGGGTGTAGTACATGCTATCGACATTAATCCCTCCGCTGTTCGACTTCTCGAGGAAAACATTAAGCTTAACAAAGTGTCCGACCTAGTTCACCCTTACTTGGGAGATTGTAGGGAAATTGTTAAAGTTCACTTAAGAGGGGTAGCTGACCACGTGATAATGAATCTCCCTAGTTTAGCGCACGAATTCATTGATATTGCACGTTTAGCTCTTAAGGAAAGTGGAGGCATCATACATTACTATCAATTTGGTAGAGGAGAAACCGCATGCAGTGACGTTGCTGAACTATTTAAGAAGCGGCTCAGAGATTCGGGTGCTACATCCATAAACATTTTGAATGTTAGGCGTGTCCGCTCCACAGCACCTAGAGAATGGCAAGTAGCTGTAGATGCACTGGTCGTCCCCTAAGATATTAGGGGATACTTATCCTCTCTCAGCTATGAACGTCACTTTTACTGGCTGTGGCCTTTTAAGTTGCTCTACTATTCGCCTGTCTAAGTCAGCAGCAGCCTTATTCGCCTTTATCATCACTGTTCTCCCACAGCAGTAACTGCTCTTACGCACAACTATATCCTTTGGATCTGTAAACGTCAAATTACCACTCCCAAATCCCACGATCTCCTCCATTATTCCTCCGCATTCTATAATCATTCGTATAATGGCACCATCACTTCCGGCTACCTTCTTAAACATCGAGCTTAGCGAAGCTGCTCCCTTACTGGAGGAGACCGCCACTATGCAGTCGCCTCTCGGAGTAATTTCATGGTCTACGGTGACCTCCAACGTTGTTTTATGCTTTGCTGAAATATTTGCGTGTCCTCTAGCAGTCAGTCTTTCTATCACCCTTACCATACTTTCCCCTCCACATTTTTAAAGAAATGATAGCTAAAAATGAATTGTGACAAACATAATTGGAAAGGAGAGGTTTAAGAGTTGGGTGAGTCCTTTTTAGAGAAAAAGAAAGCACTCATAGAGCAGCTTAAGTCGGAGGGATTCGTTAAAGACGAAGCCGTGATTAGGGCATTTATGAAGGTTCCCAGAGAAGAGTTTGTTCCCGACGAGTTAAGGAACCTTGCTTACGACGACCGCCCCCTTCCTATACCAGGAGGCCAGACCATATCGGCGCCACATGGAGAGGCCTCATTAGCCTCTCTAGGCGACACATGTGCGTCCTTATGTGTGACCTTTTAAGGCTACACGAGGGAATGAAGGTTCTCGAGATCGGAACAGGGTCAGGTTATCATGCTGCATTATGTGCCGAAATAGTTGCTCCCGAAGGCGGGGAACGCGGCCACGTATATTCCATAGAACGAGTGGAAGAACTAGCTGAATTCGCCAAGCGTAACTTGGAAAAGACTGGTTATGGGAATCGAGTGACTGTTGTTCTGGGTGATGGCACTCTTGGATATCCTCCGGAGGCACCTTACGATGCCATACTAGTGACTGCTGCCGCCCCATATATTCCCGAGTCTCTTCTTGTTCAGTTGGCACCAAATGGACGCATGGTTATACCGGTTGGTAGCCTTTACTACAACCAAGAGCTTATCTTAGTGGAGAAGGATGAGAAAGGCGATATTAGGAAAAAGAAATATGGTTCAGTAGCATTTGTCCCTCTTATAGGACGCTACGGGTGGGAACATCAATCTGTTAGTTAAAAGAACCTTTCTATACTCGTCTGCGCCGTCTCTTTTCTCGCTGCTTCCACCTTGTCTAATGCTTTAGAAACCCTTTCCTGTGAGAAGTCATGTTCATCGCAAAGTATTTTGAAGATCTTTTCCCTCTTTGGTGGGCTCCATTTCAATATGTAGTTGTCAGTTACCTCCGGCTCCAAAAATATCCTTTCAATTTCTTCAACTGGAACCTCGAAAGTGTAACTCTTAACTTTAATTATCTCTCTTAACGTTTCATGTTCCTTAATCAATTTCAGAGCAGTCCTGACGCCTACACCTTTTACTCCGTCATTATAGTCTGTGCCTAGAAGGATTCCTATAGCTACAAGTTGTTCCCGCGTTATTCCATGAACCCTTAAGACCTCCTCTAGGCTTATCAGCTCCGGCTCAACCTTCACATACTCTTTTTTCCCGGGAAGCTTCCTTCTTCCACTAATCGTCAAATTCCTCACAAGCCGTGGCGCATTAAATAGCAGGGAATCATAATCTTGGCTGGCGGTACACCAAGCATCTCCCCTCTTAGCCATGTACGCCGCTTGCGCTTCCCCCTCAGAAGGCGCTTGAACGTACGGTACTCCAAGCGCCTCTAAGAGCTCCTTGCTTTCACTTATCATCTCATCAGTTATGAATGACGCCGCCTGCGCATATTTCCTTGCTTCCTCAATTTCCCCCCTCGCCAAAGCTTCCTCCCATTTTTCCTTAGCCTCCTCCCTCAGCCTCCTTCTCTCATTCACCGTCCTCATCTTTAAAGCTGGTGGTTTCCCGTCGAAGACGTAGACAGGCTTTAACCCATCTTCTAGGAAGTTAATTGTTCGATAAAATAAGCCACTAAGATGCGAAGTCACTCTTCCCATTCTATCCATTAGGCTAGTTCCATCTGGCTGCCTTATCGTTGCCAAAAACTGGTAAATGGCGTTCATAGCATCTATAGCCACGACTTTGCCTGAAAGTTCTCTGATGGAAATTTGCCGTGCAACAACTAGTTCCCTTAAATTTACCCCCATAACTCCTCCCATACCAGTAATTTAATTTGATTTTTCTTTAACCTGCGTAAACTAAAAACTTTTCCATACTGCAAACCCAATTTAACAGACATCAGAATAAAAATAAAGCAGATGTTTGGCGATAAATATTCTGAACCATTTTAGTTTTGTCTCTCAGTCTTCCCCTACTGCGAGGAATTCTTGTCCTGGTTTCATTAACTCAACGCTTCTTCTGTTCTTTGCGATCTGGGATACACGTATTAATCCCTCAATTTCGAGTTGCATTAAAGCACGGTTCACGTCCTTTAAAGAAATATCATCAAAACTTTTTTGAAGCAAACTGAAGAGTTCCTTATCTATTATTATGCCTTGCCTCTTCTTAAGAATATTTAGTATCGCATTTTTTATTGGTATACTGTACTCCGAATCCTGCATCTCCATGCCCCCTCAATAAACCTAGGACTGTTACACGTCTATTTTATATTATAGAAATTTATTTCAATTTATCTTTGTCGGGAGCTTAAATGCGTTTGGTTCTTACATCATCAAAACTTTTATTTCTTCTTTCATCTCATCTAAACATGCACTTTGGGGGGAATGAGCATTATGGATGAAGGGCTGCTTATCTTCTTGTTCGCTGGTGTTTTACTGTTTCTTCTACTAATTTTACCTAATATCAAGATACTTAACGAATATGAGCGAGCCGTCGTCTTTAGGCTTGGCCGTCTCGTAGACACCAAGGGTCCCGGCATAGTTATACTGATTCCGATAATTGATAGGATCGTCAAGGTGGATTTGCGCGAGGCCTTCATCGAAGTGAAGGGTCAGCGTTGCATCACGAAAGACAATGCCCCAGTCGACGTAGACGTTCTAATTTACTACCGCGTTGTGAATCCTGGAGAATCCGTCGTTAAGGTTAAAGATTTTCGGGGAGCAACTTTTGGTATCGCTCAAACAACTCTTAGGTCCATTATAGGAGACATAGTATTAGACGATCTCCTTGCCAAGAGAGAATACATTAACGCTATTCTTAGGGATAAACTTGACGAGGTAACTGAGCGATGGGGAGTCAAGGTGACCTCCGTTGAACTAAGAGAGGTAATTCCACCCAAGAAGGTTCAAGATGCTATGGTGAAGCAGATAGAAGCCGAAAGGGAACGCAGAGCTATGGTCACTGAGGCAGAAGGTAGACGTGAAGCTACAATAAAAGTTGCTGAGGGAGAAGCCCAAAGCGAGGTACTTAAGGCTGAAGGAGAGCGTGAGGCTTGGATGATGGAAGCTGAGGGAGAGCGAGCCGCCGCCATTCTCGAATCTGAAGGAAAAGCCGAGGCATTAAAAAGAATATTCGAGAGCGCAAAGGAAATGGATAACAACACTCTGCTTCTCTACTATCTAAAAGCACTTGAGGAAATCGGGGGAAGCGATGCTTCGCGCTTATTCATACCTGCGGATTTCAGCATGTTGACAAACCTTATCTCAAGGAATATACAAAAAACTAAAGTTAGGAAGGAATAAAGAGTAAGTGGTCTCACGCTACAGCACACTTTTCACTTTTTCTTTAACTTCATCGAGGTTCTCTATTTCAGTTACTACTGGCAGTTTAACATAGTTTGGCAATCCTTTTGTTACCTCCTCCATGAGATATATGAGCGCCTCTTTAACTGTCAATTCCCTCATTTCAATACTCCCTTCAGGTACGGTGAATGAAACTTCTTGCCACTTCTCCTTACTCTCATCTAGTGGAACTAAGACATACACGTAGTCATCTGTATATATTATTATAGACGGCGTAGTTTCCCACGCTTTATCTAATATTTCAAGCATTTTTTTGACATTCTCCTCTTTCGCCATTACTAACACCTTCTTAAGGAATAATCGCTGTATCCCCTTCTTAAAATCACCACTCCAAGAATAAAAAATTTTTTAAAATTCATTTCCCGGAAAAAAACCTTTAATCTCATCTGGTGGAAGGTTGCCTTTTCAAGAAAACTCTAATAGGTCTTTTCCTTTATAATTTCGCTTGGGGAACTCGGATGAATGAAGTGACCTGTCCCAGCTGCAATAAAAAGGTGGCTAAAGGGAGGTATTGCGCTTTCTGTGGCGCCGAGTTATTCCAAGAGAGCACCGAGGAGGAAATACCCGGCGACATTCTGGAGCAACTTAGAATACGTAAAAGAATCGAAGAGATTACAGGAGAAATGGCGTTTCTTAGGGGGGAAATCGACAAACTAACCAAGCAAATATCTGAAGGCAAGAACATCGAAGATTACATCTTGAGAGTAAATGAACTTAAAGAGAAGGTTAAATTAGTGAAAGGCGAACGTAAGTCTCTTGAAGAAAAGCTTAAACCTCTTCCACTAGAAAAAGTTGCTGAGGAGCGTTCAAGTCTCGAAAAAAGAATTCAACGCTTAGAAGCTCTTCGTGAAAAAGGGGAGATCAGCGATGATACCTATGAAAGACTGAAGAAAGAATATAGTGAAAGACTGGATCAACTTAAGGAAGAGCACTACAAGCAAGTAATAAAAATCGAGAAGTGGCTTGAGCAACTTAAAAAGAGAATTAAACGCATTAAGAACGACTCCGAACTCATATATGCACGTTACATGACTGGTGAATTAACAAAGGAAGAGTATGCGCGAGAGAAAGAAAAGCTAAGCAAAGAACTAGAAACACTCAGTGTCCATGTTGAAATACTCGAATTACTGCTAAAGAAACATAGCTAACATTCTTTAACTTCTCATTCATTGATCCTTTAAAAATTGAATCTCTCCTTTAGAGAAGAGCATTAAAACCCAACTAATCTCGAAGTCTAGGTTAAAACTCAGTTAGTCTATCACCGTGTATTTAATGAGACCGGGAACCATTTATTATTTTCTTTTCCAAGTTTTGTATGCCAACTCCACATCCTCTTTTTTTACAGTTTTTCTTCCAGCATGCTTGGCTAGCTCATCCGCCAGACGCGCTATTTCGAGGCCAAGCTCCTCTAGTACGCGCCCTAATGCCTCCGCTGCGTCATCAGCAACTCTTTCAGCCCCCGCCATCCTTATGATTCTATCCATTGGTGCTGATGGTAAAATCGTCTCTCTTTTTCTTCCAACCATAAAGTTCATCCCCCGTTAAATCGTACTGGTTTTTTAACTATTATTTTTAGGAAATTTTTACTTTTTAAATTTTTATATCCGTTTTTTCCGTTATTACGTCTCGAATTTTCATTTTTATCCTCGTTAAAGGGTAAATTGTAACTTCTTTCTTTTCCATGGACTTGCAAACATTATCAGGCGAACAGAGCTTCCTTCTAATCATTTCTCTACACGTTAATTCCTTTACTTTTTTTCCTAGTGGAAAAGTAAAGCTGAAATATCTTAGAACCAGCTCGAATTTTCTTCTGAAATAAGCATTACGGATACAGGGTGGCGCTCTCTCCACGTGCAATCTCCTGATGTCTCTAAAGAAACTACTCCATAGGCACTGACTGATAGTACATACCCTGCACACGTCAGGCGAACGTACGCTGTCGCATAATTCTTTTATAAGTTTTCTATGAATTCTGTCTTGGTTATGAAGAAAAAAATATACTTCTGAGAAAAGTGAGGGATTAAAAAATCCGGTTTTACCTGCAAATGCTAGCGCGCTAACCAACAGTTTTTCCCTTGGAATTAACCAGTACATCAAGTGGAGCACACCATTTTAAACAAATCAATTCTTATTCTTCTACACTTCTTTTAAATACCACTAGGATTCCTAATGAAAACTAGGAATCCACCTTTAGGCATTTATTAATCTTTTACTTTCTATGGCTTAAAATCTTCTTCTAAATTTACCTTTCACCTACTTTTTCCAGTATCCCTCTTGCCGATATCACTCCTGTTACGGCCGCTCCTATTATGCCTCTCGATATTCCCGCACCATCTCCTGCAACAAAGAGGCCTTTAATTTTCGTTTCTAGTTTCTCGTTTGTAGCAACCCTCTTAGCGGAGTATTTTATTTCCGGAGCGTAGATAAGGGTTGAGTCGCTTGCTATTCCTGGTATTACTTTGTCAAGCATTTCTATTCCTTCAATTATGCTGGTAAGTATCCTGTGAGGTAACCCCATAGATATGTCCCCAGGTGTAGCAGTGTTCAGTGTAGGCGTCACGCTCCCTCGCTTTATACGGCTCCAAGTCGATCGTCTCCCCTTTCTAAGGTCTCCAAGCTTCTGTACGATTGGTTTACCACCACCCAAAATGGTTATTTGCCGTGCAATAGCGTTACCGTATGCAGTAGTGTCCTCAAGTGGCTCTGTCAACTCTATTCTGTCTAAGATCGCAAAATTAGTGTTGGGCGATGGCTTAGCTAGAATAGAATGTCCGTTAACTCCTATATGGTCTTCATAAACTTCCATTACGACATAACCATGATGATTTACACAAAAAGTTCTCACAAAATCGTCAAATGTAGACGTGTAGATGTGAAATTTCGGGTCTCTTTGAACGCTACATATAGGTTCCATGATCGTTGCTGGGACTTCTACTCTTACTCCTATGTCAACAGGCATGTACCTTGTTTCAACACCTAACTTATTCATTTGCTCGGCAAGCCACCTCATCCCTGATCTTCCCGGAGCCAAGATGCAGTAATCGTAGTTTAGTTTTTCTCCAGATGAGAGTAGCAGGCTATCCTCCTCTACGTTCACTACTCTAGTTCTAAGTATGAATTTCACACCTTCCTCTTTCAACCTTCTCTCTAAGCACATAATAACATTTTTCGCGTTCTCGGTACCTATAAGCCTTTGAGTTATCGGGATAAATGTTATCCCTACAGAAGCTGCCTTTCTATCCAGCTCTTCAACCTTTTTTTCGTCAGGTTTAAACACATTCTCAGGCGCTCCACAATCGACAAAAATTCTGTCAACGTATTCAATTAATTTCCACGCATCTCTTTCAGAACCAACAAATTCAACAAGGTCGCCCCCTATCCTAGGGTGAAGATTTAATAAACCACTTGAGAAAAGTCCGGCTCCTCCAATTCCACTCATTATGTTACACGGCCTGCAACGCGTACATATTCTATACCTTTCTATGGGGCATCTTCGCTCCACAACGCTCTCACCCATTTCTACTATTGTTACTTTTAACGTTTTGCTGCTGTTAACAATTTCATAGGCAGCGAAAAGTCCTGCAACGCCTCCCCCTACTATAACCACATTTTCCACATGAATCACCATTTTTATTACGATTTATTACGATGCGATTTCCTAAATTTCGTTTTATCCCATAAACGTCGAATCTATCACAAATTTTCCAGAAGAAGATAATTTGATGCTTTTTATCTTTTTCTCCTTCCAACTCTTATCATGCACTACAGTCCCTCTATCTTTCGCGGGTAAGCTTCAATATTCTCAGGGCAAGGTATGCGGCGTTTTTAGCGTTATCTATTCCCACGCACGCCACAGGAACGCCTGAGGGCATTTGAACCATGGATAGAAGGGCGTCAAGTCCTCCTAGTTTGGCGCTAACAGGAACTCCTATGACGGGTTTATCCGTTCTTGAAGCGATAAATCCTGGGAGATGCGCTGCTAAGCCAGCTATCCCTATGAAGATTTTTGCATCCGTCTCTTTAAGATACTTTTCGAGCTCTTCCGGGTTCCTATGAGCTGATAAGACCTTAACTTCAAAGCTAACTCCATTTTGAGAAAGAACGTCAATCGCTCCCTCCGCCACTTTACTGTCGCTTTCACTTCCCATTATTACCGCTACGTCTACCATGATCTTCACGCTTCCCTCGCTTAAAATTCGTACTCTATGCGTCCCTTTCCTGGGAGCCAGTCAATCTGCTTTCCTATTAAGTTTTTTTCTCGACGATAGCGGTATATTTCCCTTATTAGTTCTGCTGCTTCAATTCTCTCATTTAAAAGTGCCTCTGTTCCTATATCAGAGCGGTGAAAAAGCTTCCATCCATCCTTTAGATTTACGAAAGAGGCACATCTCTCAGCGATTTCTGATGCGGCTGGGATTGTTTCTGCTTCTGCGAAAACTTCAACCGCTCTTGATCCGCCAGTGACCATTTCTCCGTTTTTTAGGTCTATAGACCCATAGAAAACTCTTCCACCTGCTTCCACAATCCTGTCTTCGTCTACCACCATAGGATGACCTTTGGCTAGGTCTCTTCTGTTTGGGTATCCCCTAGGAGCCACGCATTTAACCACGGTAGCCGAGTTTCTAAATTCAAGTTTCACTTTATTAAGCGACTGGGATATTATCGCTTCAGAAATTTCAACCAAGTCTGTTTCAAGCAATGGCAGTACGTTAACCGCTTCAGGATCCCCGAAACGAGAGTAGAACTCTATTATTGTAGGACCCCACAATGCTGTCAGCATCATTTGACCAGCAATAACTCCCTTGTATGCCTCACCCACCTCTCTTTCTATGGCTCTCACCGTTTGAGAAACTATCTCAACGGATTCCTTGTATTCCTCCTCAGAAATAAAGGGCAGTGTCTCTCCAGGACCTGAGATGCTCCCCATACCACCTGTTTCAGGCCCTATATCCATCTCGTAGGCGTTCTTGTTATCCTGTACTAGAGGAAGCGGCTTAACCACTCGTCCATCAGTAAAACATTGAAGCGTGTACTCTGGTCCCTCCACCTTTTGCTCTATTAGGATCCGATCCTCAATGTCCGCATAAGGACGCATATGCTCCTCTACTATGCTTTTAACATGTTTTTTCTTGACCTCTTCTTTCTCCTTTTTCAGGTAAGCTTGCAGATCAGCAATCACCTTTACTCCCTTTCCTCCAGCTTGCCTCGCTGGTTTAAGTGCTATGCTCTCAGCATACTCTTCAATGTACGCTATGGCTTCATCAATATCCTTAAACGCCATGAAGCGTAGCCTACCAGGTATTTTATACTTCCACATGAGGCGGCGCATAAATGCCTTCGACATTTCTATCTCTGAAGGCCCCCTCCTAGCGCCAACACATGGGATCCCATTTTCTTCAACCTTGTCCGCCACGCCGTGAAACTGCGGCTCCTCTGGGCCTATAAAAATGAAGTCTGTCGAAAGTTCCTCGGCAACTGAGGCTACGAAGGCGGGATCCGTAGAATCGCCAAGTCTAACCTCCCCCCTCGTTTTTTCACAAATCCTAGTGATTCCGGGATTCTTCAGCTTCATAACAGCAAAAATTCTTGGTTCATGTACACTTTTAGCCAGCGCGTCTGCTATTGCATGCTCTCTAGCGCCCTCGCCTACTAGAAGGATCTTCATGCGCCTTCCTCCAGATATGGGTATTCTCCCGTGAAGCATCCCATACAAAGCTTATCCCTGGGGAACCCTGTGGCCTTAACCATTCCCTCCAAGGATAACCATGCAAAGGTGTCTGCTCCCACAACTTTGCTAACCTCGTCCTCTGTAAGGTGAGCCGCTATTAATTCGTCTTTCTCTGGAACCTCCACCCCGAACGGGCAGGGAGATATAAGTCTTGAGCTTCCTATTCTTACATGCACCTCTTTTGCACCTATTCTGTTCCTCATAATGTTCACTATGTTTCTCGTCGTAGTTCCTCTCACCACACTGTCATCTATTAAGACAACACGCTTTCCTCTTATTGCTTGCCTAATAGGGTTAAGTTTCAATTGAACACCCACCAATCTTTCAAACTGAGTCGGTCTTATAGCTGTCCTCATACTCCTACCGCTCCTTACAAATCCCATATGGATCGGAATACCTGTGGCATTGGAGTACGCCATAGCAAATGGGATGGCCGTCTCAGGAACTCCTATCACTACGTCTGCATCAACCGGGAACTCTTCTGCTAAATATTCCCCAATTCTTATGCGAACATCATAAACTGATCTTCCATTTATAACAGAGTCAGGCCTGCAAAGGTAAACGTACTCGAAAGCGCAATATCTTTCTTTATCCTTAAAGGCGTTTTTTCTTTCAATGGAATATTGGTTAATTGCGTATATTTCGCCGGGTTTTATGTCCGCTTTCAAGTCTGCTCCTATAACGTCTATGGCAGCACTCTCTGAAGCAACGGCGCCATGGTCAAACCCGAAGCTTCCTATGACTAAAGGCTTAACCCCCTTAGGATCCCTTGCGACTACCATTTCCCCCTTATCTGTAAATGCAACCAGAGAGTATGCTCCTCTCATTTTCTCCATAACGCTTTCCATTGCCTCTAGGGGGTCACTGCGCCTAAGCTCTTTTGCTAAAAGGCTAGCCACAGCAATGGCATCCTCCTCTGACTCAAACTTTCCCTCCATCAATTCTTTATGGTTGAGAATTCTACCATTATATCCCAAAGCCACCTTAACATCATCACCGATGTAAACTGGCTGAATGTTCTCGTCGCGTCGAGGATTGAGGGGGCTTACATGTCCTATCCCCGCCCATCCTCTTGCTTCTTCCAAATTTTTTGATGTGAAGAAATTTTCTGCCAGTCCCCTTCCCTTAATAACCTTCATGTTTTTTCCGTCAAAAACCGCCATCCCACACGTTTCTTGTCCTCTATTCTGGAGAGCAACTAATCCATAATATATGAATCTCGCCACATTCCAGTTTTCGTCAAAAGCATATATTCCAATCACGCCACATCTTTCCTTACTCACCTTCTGCCTCCTCCAAGAGTTTTTTCCAAAAGTGCAACATCTATGTTTTCTATGGGGTATTCCCCATTTAGACATGCAAGGCAGAGTTCGTTTTCCGGTAGCCCTATACCTTTAATCAATCCTTCAATAGTCATGTAGCCAAGCGAGTCTGCTCCTATAAATCGACATATCTCTTCTACCGTATGGTTGGCAGCTACCAACTCGCGCCTTGTCGGGAAGTCGATCCCCATATAACATGCCGCAATTATCGGTGGGCAGCTGATCCTCACATGAACCTTCTTGGCGCCAGCCTTCTTCAACATGTGCACTATCTGTTTAATGGTGGTTGACCTTACTATAGAATCATCAATAAGAACTATGTTACGTCCTCCAACAACGCTCTTTACCGGGTTAAACTTCAGGCGAACCTGATTTTCCCTGTGAGATTGAAGTGGCATAATAAACGTCCGCCACACGTACCTGTTTTTCATTAGTCCCTCAGCTATGGGTATCCCTGACTCATTAGAGTATCCTGTAGCCGCGCTTCTACCGGAATCCGGCACCGGAACAACCAGCTCTGCATCTGCAGGATGCAACTTATAAAGGATTCTTCCCAGTCTTTCTCGGGCCATGTGAATAGGTATTCCATCGAACACGCTATCAGGTCTGGAAAAGTAAACGTATTCAAACATGCAACGTGCGCGCCGCTCAAGGATCATTGCTTTCTTCCTATTAACTTTGCCCTCGCTTATTCTTACTATTTCTCCAGGGGCAATGTCACTTTCGAATTCCCCTCCAAGCGTATCGATCGCCGCTGTTTCAGATGCCACTACATAAATTTCTTTTTGAGATATGGTGCCTAGGCATAGCGGTTTGAAGCCTAGTGGGTCCCTAACAGCATAAATTTCACCCGAATCGGTTAAGAGAACCATGGAGTACGCTCCCTTAAGCTGTCTCATTGTGAGTATAAGTGCTTCCATGTAGTCTTCAACTTCTAGAAGGTTAGTCGCTAAGAGGTGTGCTATGACCTCGGTGTCACTATCAGAAGTAAACACATGTCCGTTTTCTTCAAGCTCCCTCCTTAGCGACAGAAAGTTTGTTATTGTTCCATTAAATGCCAGCGCGAAGTTTGCATAGGTTGAAGTGAAATGGTATGGTTGCGCGTTTTCTAAGGTACTTGTCGCAGTTGTGCTATACCTTACATGTCCTATGGCCACGTTGCCTATTAAGCGCGACAGGATGCTTGTAGGAAAAACCTCGCTAACCAATCCCAGCCTTTTGTATCCCTTTATTCTTTTGCCGTTGTAAACGTAAATTCCCGCAGATTCTTGACCTCTATGTTGAAGAGCCATTAAACCATCAAAAGCATATCTTGAAACCTGAACGCTTTTATGAGCCGCTGAAAGAGCTATTACCCCACAGCTTTCCTTAACACTTCCAAACATTACCCCCACCCCATCCTCCTCTCAAAGCCTTTTTTCCACGCTTCAATTATATCATCTACCTTGCACAGCAAAGATTTTTCTCCCTTAAACCTTAGAAGGAATATTCCATCATCCTTAACGCGCCCAATACTGGATAATGTAACGTGATGTTTTCTCGCTAGCTTAAAACACTCTTCAGCCATTTCATTACTCGTTGAAATAATGAACCTCGAATGGGACTCTGAAAAGAGAAGTTCATCTAACCGCATTTCCTCTGCAGGAATAGCTGCTACATCAACGTCAGCCCCCAAGCCACTTTTAATGCTCATTACTGCCAGCGATACTGCAATGCCGCCCTTAGAGCAGTCATGAGCCGCCTTGAGCAACCCCCTTCTTGCAGCCTCCAAAACGAATTCCAACGTCTTTCTTTCTTGTTCAAATCTAACGATAGGCGGTTTCCCCCCCTCAATACCATGAATAGTGTAATAATACTCTGAACCTCCCAGCTCCCTAAATGTTTCACCTACAATCAGAACTTCGTCACCTGGTTCTTTGAATGGCATCGTTACTATGCTACTTAAAGGTTCAACCACGCCTAACGATACAACGACAGGTGAAGGTTTTACAGCTTTTCCTGTAACCTCGTCATCATTATAGAAACTCACGTTCCCTCCTACGCATGGTATGCTAAGCGCCCTACACATGTCTGCTATTCCTTGCACCGCCATCTTAAACTGCCAGAATATCTCTGGTTTCTCGGGGTTCCCGAAGTTAAGGCAATCCACTATAGCTACTGGCTCGGCTCCAACAGAAACTATGTTTCTGCAAGCTTCAGCTACAGCTCCAGCCCCTCCATGGTATGGGTCAAGGTAGCAATGCTTGGAATTGCAGTCACTTGCCACAGCAATCCCCTTATCTTCTCCTAGAATTCTTAAGACTGCCGCGTCTCCGTCGCCACACTTCACCACGCTTCTTATACCTACTTCATGATCATACTGCCTGTAGACCCACTCCTTGCTTGCTATGTTCTCCGAAGATAAAAGATTCATTAAAGTCAAAGATAAGTCTGAAGGCATAGGAGGCGGCTCGATTTTAAGAAGCTCATCCAAATACGCTGGCTTCTTTGCCTCACGATTAATAGTTGGAGGGTCTGCAAGAATCTTTGTTGGTAAACGAGCAACGATTTCCCCATTCGCTTTAACTACGATTTCCTCTTCCTCAATTACTCTCCCTATAATGCTCCATTGCAACTCATACTTATCCATTATAGCTGTTACTTTATCTATTCCTGCAGGATCAACGATGAAAAGCATCCTTTCCTGCGACTCAGATAGCATTATCTCGAACGGCGTCATACCTGTCTCTCTAAGGTGAACCTTAGAGACGTCTATCTCCATTCCTCGCCTTCCTTTATAAGCCATCTCTGAAGAAGCGCATGTTAGCCCTCCTCCTCCAAGATCCTTAAGTCCACGTATAAACCCTGTTTTAATAGCTTCTAATGTCGCCTCAATAAGCAGCTTCTTTGTGAACGGATCGCCAACCTGCACCGCAGGCCTATCCTCCTCAGAATTCTCGGTTAGGCTCCTCGAGGCAAAGGTAACGCCATGAATTCCATCTCTACCTGTAGCCCCTCCAACGAGTAAAACTAAGTCTCCGGGCCTATCCGCTCTGGCTAGCACTATTTCGTCCCGCCTAGCCACACCGACACATACAACATTAACTAAACAATTTCTTTCAAAGCTCTCGTCGAACTCTATTTCTCCTGCAACCGTGGGAATCCCTATACAGTTACCATAATCACCTATCCCTTTAACAACATACCTAAGAAGCCACTTTGAATGGGAACTCTTCAGGGGACCGAAGCGTAATGAGTCAAGCAACGCTATAGGTCTAGCTCCCATACAAAGTATGTCTCTTACAATGCCTCCTATACCCGTAGCTGCCCCATTATAGGGATCCAGCGCTGAAGGATGATTATGCGACTCTATTTTAAATACTGCTACATAACCACCCCCTATATCGACGACGCCTGCATCGTACCCCGGCCCGACAACTACCCTTTCCCCCTCCTTAGGCAACTGTTTAAGAACAATTTTCGAGGACTTATAGGAACAATGCTCAGACCACATAACGTCTATCATTCCTGCCTCAACAGCATTAGGCTCCCTACCCAATATTTCTCTTACTTTCCTTATCTCTTCCTCTGCGAGGCTTACTTCAACTCCACCGAGAAGTGGCAACTCCTTTCCCCCTCAAGAATTCAGCCATCGCCTCAAAAATTAATAATCCATCCTTTGTTCTGTATGGGCTTAGAATTACTTCAGCAGCTCTTTCTGGGTGAGGCATTAAGCCAAGAACATTCCTCTCAACGTTACATATTCCTGCTATGTTGTCTAAAGACCCGTTTGGATTGGCTTCTGGAGTAACTTCCCCATTAATGTTCGAGTACCTGAATACTACCTGCTCATTTTCGTAAAGTTCCTTTAACCCCTTCTCGTCGTTAAAGTACTTCCCTTCATTGTGCGCTATTGGCATCGCCAGCACCTGCCCCACTTTACCCTTCCATGTAAAAACCGTCTTGTTGTTTTCAAGCCTCAAGTAAACCCATTTACATATGAACGTAAGGGTATCATTCCTTACCAGCGCCCCAGGAAGTATCCCGGCTTCAACCAGTATCTGAAATCCGTTGCATATTCCCAAAACTGGCTTCCCCTCGCGTGCCATCTCTTTAACGTGCTTCATTGCTGGACTATATGCGGCTATCACTCCCGCCCTTAGAGCGTCGCCGTAAGAGAATCCTCCAGGAAGAACTACTGCATCGTAGACGTTGGCTTTAAACTCCCTGTGCCAAACCAATTCAGCGTCCAGCTTTATAACATTACGTAACACATAAAGAGTATCTAGGTCGCAGTTTGAACCTGGAAACTGCAGGACAGCTACCTTCACCATTACACGTCTGCCTCTCTGATACTGCATACGTGAATTACGGGGTTAAATATTCTTAAATCATTGCACATTTTAAACACGATCTCCCTAGCTTTCTCCTTGTTTTCTGCTTCCACTTCAATTCTGAGATATTTTCCTGTACGAACTTTTCTCACAGTTTCAAAGCCGTTGCGGTGCATCAATTCCCTCATAATAGTTTCCCCTTCAGGATCCTTCGCTGCAGACTTATTTTCCACAACGACCTCCAACATATATACACCCAACAGGCTCCCCGCCTAAACCTTAGGTTCTTCCCCAATAATTCTCTTGTAGCACTCTCTATAAGTCTCTAAAACTTCACTTAGTTTTTTACCCTGACGGTAAACGTCCTTGTCCAGCACTCTCCCGGTTTCCTTGTCCCAAAGTCTCATCGAGTCGCCGTTAATTTCGTCTCCTATACAGATCTTTCCGTCTTTATCTTTCCCAAATTCCAGTTTAAAGTCTACAAGAGTTATTCCTTTACTGTCAAGGAAATTGGAAAGACTCTTGTTAACCTTTAGAGTCAGTTCTTTTATTTCTTTAACTTCCTCGATTGAAGGCAAAATTCCTAACACCACGATATGGTCTTCGTTCATCATTGGGTCATGTCGTAAGTCGTCTTTCAGGTAATACTCGACTACGGGGTATTTAAGGCGGCTTCCGGCCTTTACCGGGTATTTCTTCGTGAAACTTCCAGCTGCTATATTCCTGCAGACGATCTCTACTGGAAGCATCTTCAGTCGCCTAACAACCATGTAGTTTGGCTCAATGAATGAGACATAATGAGTGGGAACGCCTTCCTTTGAAAGAAACTCGAACAAGAAGCTGGATATCCTTGCATTTATATGTCCCTTTCCAGTTAAAGTATCTTTTTTTTCTCCATCGAGGGCAGTTATCGCATCCTTAAACTCTAATAAAACAAGATCTGGGTTCTCCATTCTTCGTACAATTTTAGTCTTTCCTTCTCCTATCACTTCTAACTTGGAAAAATCTTGCGGAAGCATTACTTCCCACAACCGAACAGCATTATTCGCACATGGAAATTTTAACATTTTTTTATAAAAATTTTTTTGTTATATAAGTATAAATAATCATAGATATTGAAAAATAATATGCCCTATCACCGCATTCTCCACCCATCATAATTAATCTATGAAAAATTCTTAAATGTTGGCTTCTTACCAGTAACTTAGGAGAAAAGGAGGTGTCTGTGTTGGAAAGCGGAGGGGGTGCTGGAGGGAAAATAGGTGAACAAGCGCTCATTAAACTGATTAGGGGCTTCGTCCTTAGAGAAGAGGAAGCATTTATTGATGGTTTGAAGAAGATGAATGTTGCTGAAACCCTTTACCTTGAAACCAAGAAGCGCTTGGATGGAGAAGAAAGAAGAAAGAAAATAAATGAAATCGCGACCATTATTTCATGTCCTAATTGCGGTTACAGGCTTATCCTCGACCAATTTATAGAGGTGGCATTTAACGTTTTCACTGGAGATTATCGTTGTCCTAACTGCGGTGCTGTGATAAAATATAACTTCGTCGAAGGAAACACCGAGGGCTTTATAGTAGAAAGAGCGAAGGACTCATTTTTAGGTGTTAATGTGGACGAGCTACGCCGAAGCATCGAAAAAGAGCTTTCCTCCGTTTATGGCGCGCGAGTTCTTGGCGAAACTAACTTCATGGTAGCTGCCAAGGTTGAGGCAGGTAAACTTAAGCTGCTGGTTAGGGAAGTGGCCCTTAAGGCCAGCAGTGAAAGTTGGTCTTCTGATTGGAGTTGGCGAGTTGAAGTTGCCATAGATGAAAACTGGCATGGTGAAGTTATAGGTGTGCTCAACTTTTCCTGCAAATGGATGGGTGCTCCCTCACAGATAGAAATCCTTTCTCCTCTTCGCCTTGAAAAGAGGTTAACTTTCAATGAGGAGCTTGCAAGGGAGATTTCTAAACAATGCACAGAGCTCGAAAACGAAGCCTATGAAAGGATATCCAGTGTGCTTGAAGAAGCTAAGCTAGCTGTAGCATGGGTTTATCCTGCAAAAGCGGTAATGCTACCAGCAATAAGTACAGAAGAAGACTTCGTGTCGGAGCTTAAGAAAAAAATAAAGGAAAAAGAGGAGAAGAAAGAGGAACGTATCTAAGAAATTACGGAGCGAATAACTCTCCTGAGAACCTCTATCGCTCCCAAATACTCCTCCACTCTGATTCTCTCTTCTTTTGTATGATCAAATCGCGGGTCACCAGGACCGTAGGTGACGGCGTCTCCAGCTCTCAACCAGTTTCCGTAGTAATTCATATCTCCTGTTCCTGTTTTTCTTAATAGTTTTGCCTCCTCTCCGAAAACATCATTAATTGCCTTTCTAAAGACCTCTATAAGTGGTGACCCTTTATTAGATTCATATGGGTCGACTGCATCTATTAGTTCAAGCTGACATTCAACTTCCTTATCAACTTCATTAATTACAAGATTAACTACATTGAATACTTCTCTCCACGTTATGCCAAACGGAACTCTTATTGAGACTTCCATTTCAGCCTCAGTCAAGTCCCCCTTTATAGAAATTATGGAACATGATGGCGACCTTAATTTACCTCCTCCTTCCTTAACAAGCACGCTTCTTATTCTGTTCCATGCATTTATCATTTCTTCAGAGGCGTTATGTGCTGCTGGACTAGCAGGGTGACTTGCTCTAGTTTTAACCTTCAGTATAAAGTGAATTCTTCCCTTATATCCTATCACTACATTCCTAGCGTTACTTGGCTCCCCGAATACAGCGTAGTCGGCCTCTAAACCTGAAGCGATAATGTTTTTTATTCCCCTTGATGCCCCCTCCTCATCAACCACTCCTGCGACAATCACCATGCCTTTAATTTTTTCTCTTACAAAGTCTCTAGCAGCCATAATCATCGCAGCCAATGGACCTTTAGCGTCAACTGCCCCACGCCCAAAGATTTCATCTCCTACTTGCCTTACCGTGATAAATCCTGGCACAGTATCTATATGCCCGCATAGTAATATTGCAGGTTTTCCATCACCTATTTTACCGATAACATTACCTACTTGGTCTATGCGTGTTTCAAACCCAAATTCCTGCATTTTCCTGTAAAGGAACATTGAAGCTCTTTCTTCTTCTCCTGTCGGGCTATAAATTTCGAGGAATTCAATGAGAAAGTTAATGGGGTCCAATTAAACCACCAGAACCTCAGAAAGAACTTGGACGACCCTTTCAACTTGCTCTTCTTCTATCACTAATGGAGGAAGTAGTCTTATAGTATTAATACCGGAAGTCAAGAGAAGAACTCCTTTCTCCATAGCCTTCAGAACATACTCCTTACACTTTAAACGCAACTCTACACCTATCATTAACCCTAATCCTCGAACCTCTCTAATCAATTTTGACTCTTCTTTGATATTAGTTATCCCGTCCTTAAGAATCTTGCCTAGTTCTCTCGCCCTTTCAGGAAGTTTTTCCTCAATTATAACATCTATTGTTGCACTTGCGGCGGCGCAAGCAAGAGGATTCCCTCCAAAAGTTGAACCATGCTCTGTTTCCTGCAACGACAACATGACATCTTCCCTCGCCAAAGTAGCGCCCATGGGGACCCCTCCTGCTATCGCTTTCGCGACAGCCATTATGTCCGGTGTGACGTCCCAGTGCATACAAGCAAACATTTTGCCTGTCCTGCCAAACCCGGTCTGAACCTCATCAAATATTAAAAGAGTATTTTTCTCATCACATATTTCTCTTAACTCTTTAAGGTACCCTTCAGGCGCCACATATACTCCCCCCTCTCCTTGTACGGGCTCAATGATAACTGCTGCCGTATCATCACTTATAGCCTTCCTAACTGCTTCAGCGTCACCAAATGGAACATGGGAAAATCCGGGAACAAGTGGCTCAAAAGGTTGCCTATATTTCGCCTCCCAAGTTGCTGAGAGTGCACCCATAGTTCTTCCATGAAATCCTCTTACAGTAGCAATTATTCCCTTTTTGCCAGTGTATTTTCTTGCAAGCTTAATGGCGCACTCAACGGCCTCAGCCCCACTATTGGAAAGGAAAACCCTGTTCAGCCCCTTGGGAGCCACTCTAATCAACTTTTCGAGTAATTCCGCTCTTACGTCGTTATAAAAAGTTCCGGGGCACGTTATAAGTCGCTCAGCTTGTCTCTTTATTGCGTCAACCACCCTTGGATGGCAATGGCCCACCACGCAAATACCATGTCCAGCAACACAATCTATATATTCTTGTCCATTCGCATCCCAAACAAGTGCCCCCTTACCTCGCACTATTACCAGCGGTCTTTTAGAATACGTTTTTGCTGCATACTTCTCCTCGAGCTCTATTACCCTCTCTCTGTTTGGCATCATTGCTCGATCACCGTGCAATCCTCTTCCCTTAATGCCTCAATTATCGGTTGAGGTCGCATGCCGGAAGCTATTATTGCTTTTCCCACGCCAGCCCTTAATGCCTCTAGGGCGGCGAAGATTTTTCGCCTCATTCCCCCCTCAACTCTCTCCATAAGTTTCTCTGCTTCCTCCATGTTCAGTCTCCTGAGAACCTTTCCTTCTTTTAGGACTCCGGGCACGTCGGTCAAGAATATGACCACGTCACTTTTAATGGTGCCGGCCAAGCTTGCTGCAGCTCTATCCCCATCAATGTTCAGGAACTCTCCTCTTCTCCCCACAGCAACAGACCCTATAACTGGAACATAACCTGCCTCAACTAGGCTACTTATTAGTTGCTTATTAACCTCAACAACCTTCCCGGTATAATCTCCATCTATTATGAGCACTTTTTCTCCTTCCTTGATCTTTATTTTCTCTTTTCTTTCAGCTTTGAAGAGCTGTCCATCTATCCCTGAGAGTCCTACGCTTGAAACTCCCTCTCTAAACAATGCTACTACAATTTGCTTATTGAGTAGTCCCCCTATGACCATAGTGTATATCTCTGCAGTTTCCTTATCCGTATACCTGCTTCTAAATCCACTAACTGAGACGACAAACTTTTGTTCTTTCCCCATTTTCTCCGCAATCTCTGTAACCATCTTCGCGCCGCCATGAACCAAGATTAAATTGTCTCCTCTCTCTCTCAGAGCCCTAACGTCTTGTGCTATGGGTTTCAAGTCTTGGTCTAGTATGCTTCCCCCTATTTTAATTACTATTTTCAATGTTCACCCCTCTTATGGGAAAAGCCCTGGGAAGTTTAGTCCAAGAGTTTCGTCCCATCCTTCCATTAAGTTCATGCACTGGACAGCTTGTCCTGATGCTCCCTTAACAAGGTTATCAATGGCTGACAGCACAACAAGTCTCGAGTTATCATTATCTAATTCAAATCCTATATCGCAGAAGTTTGAACCGATCACCGCTTTCGGGTCTGGAAGCTTATAAAGACCTATTTTCTGCCTGACAATTCTCACAAATGGTGAGTCACTGTAAAAGCTTCTAAAGGCCTTCCAAACTTCTTTCTCGTCTACGCCTTCCTCAAGGAAGAAGTGTAACGTGGAAAGGATTCCTCTAACAATGTCAACTGCGTGAGCCGAGAGGGCTACTTTGACTTTTCGACCCACTAAACCCGAAAGTTCTTGTTCTATTTCAGCTGTGTGTCTATGTCCCACCACTTTATATGGTCTCACTACACCCGTTCTTTCTGGGTGATGAGTCGACTCGTCGGCTTCACGTCCAGCAGCCGACGAGCCGATCTTAGCATCAACAACTATTTTTTCAAAATCCACCTTAAATGAGGAAACAATCGGCGCAGCTCCTATTATTGCACTTGTGGCCATACATCCCGGACATGCAACAAATTGAGCTCCCCTCAGCTCCCCTCTATGAAGTTCAGGTAGACCATAAATGGCTTTTCCAAGGAGCTCAGGTCTCTTGTGGGGCCCATAGTACTTCTTGAATTCCTCCTCGCTTTTTAACCTGAAATCGGCGCTCAGGTCTATAACTTTTAACCCAACTTCCAGTAGCTGTGGCGTGATATCCATAGACGTACCATGTGGAACCGCCATGAAAATATAATCGCATTTTTCTGAAGCCCTCGATACGTTAAACTCCTCAAATTTGAGGTCTAAGAGTCCTCTTAAGTTGGGATGAACACTCCCAACAGGTTTTCCAGCATGTTGTCTCGACGTTACGTACGTCACCTCAACCTTTGGATGCGTGTAGAGCAACCGAAGTAACTCGCCTCCAGTATACCCTCTGGCACCTATTACGCCGACCCTCATTTAACCCTCTCCAGAACGTAATCTATAATTAATCCCGGAACATCTATCCCTGTTACAGGAACAGTTGTGTGAAACTCCACGGTATGGTTCACCTCGTTAACCACCATCCCTTTATCTCCAATAAGTATGTCTATACCGTAAACTCCATTTCCTCCGACTGCCTCTGCCGCCCTCAAACTTAAGTTTTCTATTTCAGGCGTTATCGGGCATGGTTCGGCACGTCCTCCAAGCGCCGTGTTTGTTCTCAATTCATCTTTAACCGCAACTCTGTATATGGCAGCTATAACGCGGTCTCCTACAACAAAACTTCTTATATCTTTCTTATCTATCTTCTCTATGTATTCTTGAATATAGAAAGTTTGGTACAAAGCGCCCATGAATACCCTTTCCTCCATAATAGACCTTGCTGTTTGTCGGTCTTTTAATAGGGCGACGAAGCGTCCCCAGCTTCCTATAACTGGTTTAATTACGGCAGGATACCTCAACTGTTCTAATGCTTCTAATCCTGATTCTATGTCGAAGGCTACCAATGTACGCGGCGTGGGTATACCTGCCTTAGCTAGTGCTAAGGTTGTAAGGAGCTTGTCTGCGCAGATCCTAGAGGATTCAAACGAGTTTATCACAGTGTGACCTTTCTCCTCTAAGATCTTTGAGATATAAAGTCCCTTAAGCGTGCTTACGCTCCTCTGGAGGTAAATGTCTGCTTCAGGTATGTTGTCGCTGCATCCTGTTATGTCAAAAAAAATGTTTTTTTGGTCTATGATTAGTGGTTTAGCACCACGCTTCCTTACTGCCTTGATTAATTCTTTCTCATCCCAGCGAACTCTGTCGCATATTAGTCCTATTGTAACCAAGCTTACTCTCCCCAGTCTTCTCCTGAAAGCTCAACAACTGAAAACTTAATCTTGTCCCCTTTAACCTCAACGACTTCTAATTCAGCGCCACATTCAGGGCACTCTGTAACTTCTCTTATAACGGGATCCTCTATCTCTATTTTTGCATCGCATTCGGGGCAATTACCTTTAGCCAAATCCAGCACCTCCTAGAACCAAAACGTCCTAGGTTTCTTATCTCAAAGTCTTCGCCGTTTAATACCGGCGAAGGAGTCGGACACGACTCTAAACCCGCTCCGTTTTTATAAATATTTTCTCATCATTCAATTATCTCTCCCTCGCCGGGTGGAAGCACGCTTTGAAACTCGTCTAATGGAATTTTTAAAATTATCTCAGCTAATTCTTGAGGTGCCTTTTTAGCCAGAATGCTTCTTATCGCTTCTGCAAGTTTACTTGAAGGCAACCCTCCCGGTTTAATTTTAGCAAAAATTGATGTTTTCTTGGAAACAGCTGATGGAGCTCCTGCTATTACTTTCACTTCGTCCTCCTCTTTGATTACTCCGACGGATAATTCCAGCGGTACATTACGTAAATAATTTCTCTTTCCTTTGATCATTAATCCTCCCTTGGGTAAATACTCGCCTGACGGAGGTGTTTCAGAGACTTGATCTGGATAAACCCAATATGCGTCCGCCTGAAGCAAATGTTCCTTCCATGCCCTCGAATATGAAACAGCAAACTGAGCTGCCTCCTTAAGCGTGCCCTCAGGGCATGTTCTTCCCTCTGTCTTTATTATTACTACAGGTGCCCCATGCACTTCAGCGTGAAAGAAAATGTCCTTTGGCTCCATTCTTTTGTAAAGGGCAATATTGCTTTTGGCATCCTTTCCTCCAAGAACTAGGAACCCATCAGATGAAACCATCCACCGGTAGACCTCATACCACTTCTTTTTTCTTCTGCGTCTAAGCATAAACTGAACTTCTCTCTCTTTTTCTTTAACCTCCTCCATTTTCTTTAGCGTTTCCTCTATGACTTTCTTGATTCTCTCAGCCTTGGCTGTAGCCTTCTTGGCTTTCTCGTAAAAACTATTAGCGTTCTCGACGGCTGACAATTTAATGTCAAGTGGTATGATCTCCTCATCTAACTCAACTAGGATGCGACCCTCACGAGGTTTTACTCCTGCAAAAATCTTGGCTACTGGGTTCCTCTCCTTTACTGATCTGATTTTTTTCTCTATTTCCTGCCAAGAATAGTTTTTCTTTCTGGCTGAAATCACGGCTTCAAGTAGTTGACTTACAGTGTAAATGTTCTCATATAACAGATTCCCATACCTGCGATACCTTTCTTCATCCTCGATCATTCTCTGAAGATTCTCCCTTTGCGCCTCCAGCATCCTCTGAAACCTGTCTTCTTCCTCACGCTTCTTCTTCCCTTTTTCTTCTTCAACTCTCAACTCTTCCTTTTTAGAGTAGAACTCGTCTGCGGCTCTGTTGAAACTTTCAAAGTTTCTCCACAAGAATCCCTCCCCACTATATGTTTTCAGCTTGACAGGAGAAACAATCACCGCCTCCTCTCCTCTAAAAAGTATACTTGGACTGCCTTTTCCCCCAACAGCTTCTTCTAATATCTCTGTTAATGCCTTAAACAAAGCATGCACTTCTTCGTCTGAAAGCGAACCAACATCTCTTTCTTTATCAATGCCTCCTCTTACGCACACTTCTTCAGCTAAAACTCCCCCGATGCTGATACTCCTGACAAGGGCGGCTGCAACGCTTCTCTTATCCTTAGTTAAAACTTCCCTGAACTCCTCGAAACTCATGCTCCGAGGATCCCTTCCTCTAGATGGTGGGAAAAAGTACTCTTTTTTAGGAAGGATGTCTCTATCCTTCATTGAGGCGTATTTTTCTGCGGCAATTATTTTTCCCCCTCCATCAAGAAGTATAATGTTTCCGTCTCCGAAAAGCTCAAAAACCAGAGAAGCCTTATTTTCGGCAAGACCGATACTTAGCATAACGACCCGGTCAAAATCATATTGTTGCATAGAGAGGATCCTGCCATGATTCAAGTGCTTCCTGAGCGTCATACAGAATGGTGGAGGAAACCTAGGCTTCACTCTATCATACCATGTAAGGTGAATTCTTCTACCGGGCTCCACAAGCAAGTGGAAATCTTCACAACCCGCCCGGATCCTGAAGATAAAGATCCCGTCGATCTGGTAGATGTTACGTATCCTGCCACCAACCAGAATTTTGCTCAGCTCGGACACTATAACTGCGATATCAAGACTCGACATTGCTTCCAACAGGAAACCCCCAAAAGAGGTGATACTATTGAAGAGGTTCTCTTTAAGGTTAAGGGAGAAGTGGAGAGCGCAGCCGCCTAAAGAGAAAATATGGTGGATTAGAAACCTCACAGCAATTATGGCGTCACTGGTAAGCACGATAATAAAGCCCGTCCTTAATCCACCCATCTCTGAACTATTATTCCCTTCACTCGCATCCGCTGTAGCGGCGCTTTCAGGAGCGTTCTTATTCCTGGTTCTTCCATTTATTTTTTCACGCTTCCTATTAAAAATAACTCCTGAACAAATTGGAGGCTGGTCCCCGTTCTTCACGTCTGGCATTATAACAGCGTTCTTCCTTTGGCTTACCTTATGGACGGTTGCATACAACATTTTAGCCGTGTAGTTCAGCTCCTAGCGTTTTCTGCAAGAACTTAAGTAACCAAATCTTTTAAAAGGAATGTTTAAGCCATTACATAACAAGAACTTTCTCGATGATGGAGATGGTTTGAAATGTCGAAGGAGAAATTGGGGAAAATCATAAGGGTGTCTGGTCCAGTCGTGGAAGCTGAAGGACTTGTGGGAGTTCAAATGTATGAGGTCTGCATGGTCGGGGAGGAAAAACTTATAGGAGAAGTGAACAAGGTCGAAGGCGATAAGGCGACAATACAGGTGTATGAAGAGACATCAGGCTTGAAGCCCGGCGAGTCCGTAATCGCAACTGGAATGCCTCTCTCCGTGGAGCTTGGTCCAGGCTTGATAGGACAAATTTTTGATGGCATTCAGCGTCCCCTACCGAGGATAAAGGATTTAACAGGTGACTTTATAAGGAGAGGCGCTGTTGCTGACGCGCTTCCAAGAAGTAAGAAATGGCGTTTTATCCCGTCAGTTAATGAAGGCGATCACGTTGTTCAAGGTCAAATAATCGGTGAAGTTCCAGAGAAAAAATTAGTAACAATAAAGGTTCTGGTTCCTGTAGGCGTAGAGGGCAGGATAGTTGAGTTAGCACCTGAAGGAGATTACCTTGTAACCGATACAGTGGCAAAGATAGAGGCGCGGAGAGGGGTAGTCCACGAAGTGAAGTTGCTCTCAAAGTGGCCTGTGAGGCAACCAAGGCCAGTTCTAAGAAAGTTGGAGTCGTCTGTGCCGCTTATAACTGGGCAAAGGATAATCGATACATTTTTCCCCGTGGCAATGGGCGGCACAGCTGCTATACCGGGCGGTTTCGGTACAGGTAAAACGGTTATGTTACACCAGCTGGCAAAGTATGCGTCGGCAGACATAATAGTTTATGTTGGCTGTGGAGAACGCGGAAACGAGATGACTGAAGTTCTGGAGGACTTCCCGAAGCTGGAGGACCCCCGCACCGGGGAGCTGTTAATGAACAGGACTGTTCTCATAGCTAACACAAGCAATATGCCTGTGGCTGCTAGAGAAGCGTCAATTTACACTGGTATTACTATTGCAGAATATTTCAGAGACCAGGGATACAATGTGGCGCTCATGGCCGACTCCACTTCAAGATGGGCTGAAGCCCTACGCGAGATAAGTGGCAGGCTTGAGGAAATGCCTGGAGAAGAGGGATTCCCCGCGTATTTAGGATCTAGACTTGCGGAGTTTTACGAAAGGGCAGGGCGAGTGATAACCTTGGGATCTGTAGACGATAATCCAAGATACGGGTCGGTCACGATTTGTGGCGCGGTTTCTCCTCCTGGAGGGGACTTTAGTGAGCCTGTTACGACAAACACTCTGCGTGTAGTTAAAGTCTTCTGGGCACTTAATAAGGATTTGGCAAGTAGAAGACACTTCCCTGCCATACACTGGCTTCAAAGCTACAGCCTTTACATAGAAAACTTAGAAGACTGGTTCAAGCGCGAGGTCAGCTCAGAGTTCTCCGAGCTACGTAAAGAGGCCATGTTCCTTTTACAGCGTGAGGAAGAGCTTAAAGAGATCGTTCAGCTTGTTGGTCCAGACGCCCTACCAGAAAGCGAACGCGTAATTCTTGAAGCTGCCAGAATGATAAGAGAAGACTACTTACAGCAGTCAGCTCTCCATCCAATTGACACGTTTTGTGATCCGAAGAAATCATACCTCATGTTGAAGGCGATAATTGCCTTTTACCACATGATGCGCGACAGCGTAGCTAAGGGCGTTTCAATATCAAGTATTCTAAGTCTTCCGGTAAGAGATGAAATTGCACGCATGAAAGTTGTGCCAAATGATAAGATCGAGGAATACGTCGACTCCCTCATTGTGAAGATGAGCAAATTATTTAAAGATGCCGTTGTAGAAACTGCAATTTAAACTCATTTTTAATCAATCTTCTCTTTTTTTTATTATGTACTATCAAGATATTCGAGGAAAATATAAATAAGTTCTTCAACAGATAGTTAAATGTGAGAAGCAGTTTACCTTACAAAAATCTTTATTATGTGATTTTTTTAAAGTCGTTTTGACGTCTCTCTAGGTGGCGGAAAATTTGTATGAAAATCTTGCAAGCACCGGGATTGCAGGTCTAGATTTCTTATGTGGAGGTGGAATCCCCCGGGGATCCGTAGTCCTTATTCTTTGTGATAGTGGTACTGCTCAAGATGCTTCAGCTTTACTTGGCATGTTATCCCTAAACCTCCTAGAGAGAGGCGAAGCTATTATCCTAATAACTACAGATCCGCCATCTCAAACATACCCTCAGCTTTATGCTCCTGAAGTTACGAGTGCGGCTTTAAGAGAAAACCGCCTCTTTTACATAGACCTTTTTAGTAGCTATATGGGTGTAGCTGGGACTTCGGAATCAAACATACAAATTGTTGCAAGGACGAATGACTTGAACCACATAATGTATGTATTGAAGAAGTTCAGAGATGAAAAGCTTAAAGGAATTCCCTTCCCAGGAATGAAAGTTACTTGGATCTACAATCAATTCTCCACAACCATATTCTCCACGGGGGATCCCGACAGGTGTTTACATTTCCTGTGGGACATAAAGTCAAAGGTTAAACTTCTAAATGACCTTTTCTTTACTTCATTAAACAGAGAAATGCATGAACGTAGCGTTGTTGCAACTGCAGAACACATTGCTGACACTGTAATAGAACTTAGGAGCTCCGAGACTAAGGGGATTACGAAAAGTTTCATTACCGTGATTAAGAATGCCGGTTTACAATGTGTTCGCATAGCAACACCATACTCCTTAAAGTTTAGGGAACGCGAGGTCCTTATTGGAAACGACATACTTTCCTCCTTCGATTCTATAAAAACGACGGTAACCATGGACTCTGAAGGCAGTATTAGGAGCCAGATAATAGGTGAGTTTGGACGTATAACGATTCTACCCGCGATATTTCTTCATGAAATTGTGAGAAAGGGTATAGAGGAAAACGTGATAGAACAAATCGGGTCTGTTTTAGAAAGCGCCGTATATAATATAGCACATAGAACTATCCGCCGGCTCCGTGATGTTTTTCCATTTACAGAAAACGAGCTTTTCATTAGAGGATTAGAGACTGCCAGCTTAGCTGGCTGGGGACTTGTGGAAGCAGACATGAGAAATGCTCCTTCAATAATAAAGGTAATAGTTAAAAACTCTATAATGGTTCAGCCGGGAAGAATCTACAAGATCCCGATATGTTTTAACTTCAAAGGAGTCATAAGAGGTTTAGCGGAAGCAGTTTACGAGATTCCATATATCGTCGAAGAGGTTGAATGCGCGGCTTGTGGAAGTGAAAACTGCGTATTTGTGGCAAAACAGAGGACATGAAAAAAGATAAAAAATATTTTCTAATTTACGCTGTTTTTACTTTGGCTGTCAAATCTCTTTAGCACTATCTTTGTTGTGGTTCTCTCAACTCCTCTCACGCTTCTGATTGCCTCTATGCGTTCGTTTAATTCGCTCATATTCCTTGTCTGAACATAAGTTACTATGTCGTAATCTCCACTCACTTCAAAAGCGCTTTCTACTCCAGGAATGTTTATGATTTTTCTTATTATGTTCGTCGTGTAAACATGTGACTCGACCTTCACTAAAACAATCCCCATAACTCCTTCAGGCGTCACGCCTTTGACGTTTCGTCCTAGCACTTCTTCAGCTATTGATAAAATGTCGGCGTTCTCTATGCGCTTCTTTTTATCTGAAAGCTCTTTTATCTTCTTGGTTATTTTTTCCAGTTGTTCATCATCTACATCCACTCCCAGCTCGTCCAGCTTTGCTTTAACGGCATGCTTACCAGCATACTTGTCTACGATTATTTTTCTGCTTCTTCCCAAGATGGACGGATCAAAGGCTTCATACGTGGTCGGGTCGGCCAAGACGGCGGCTACGTGTACTCCTGCTTTATGAGAAAACGCGTTATTTCCGACTATCGGAGTATGAGCGGCGAGATATACCCCGCTATACCTTTCAACAATGTTTGAGAGTTCAATTAACCTGTGAAACTTTATTCCGGGATCTATTCCCATCAGTACTTTCAATGCAACGGCTACTTCCGAAAGGGATGCTATGCCTGCTCTCTCTCCGAGCCCGTTTACAGTGACATGAATCACGTTTGCCCCAGCCTTCACTCCTGCAAGAGAGTTGGCAACAGCTAGTCCTAAGTCGTTATGGCAGTGTACGTCAAGCTCTGCACCTTTCAATCTTCCTGAAAGGAAGGACACAAGCTCATACATGCTGTCAGGGGTCATTATTCCTACGGTATCCGCCACGCTTATTCTGTCTGCCCCTGCCTCTACTGCCGCTGAGCCGATTCTGACTAAATATTCTCTCTCGGTTCGAGTTGCATCCTCAGGAGTAAATCTCACTTTAACTCCATGTTCTTTGGCGTATTCAACTGCTTCAATCACCCTCTTGATAATCTCTTCTTCAGTTAACTTGAACTTCGTTCTTCTATGTATGGGCGATGTCCCCATGAAGATGGCTACTCGGTCGACTCCGCAATCAAGGGCTAAGTCCACGTCTTTTTTAACCGCTCTGACATGGGCAATAACCTCGGCCTTTAACGATTCGTTTGCTATTCTCTTAACGGCTTCTTTAACTCCTTCTGAGACCATGGGCGATCCTGCTTCAATCATGCCAACGCCAACGTCGTCCAGCATTTTCGCAATTTCAAGCTTCTCTTCTATGGTGAATGATACGCCTGGCGTTTGTTCTCCTTCACGAAGCGTTGAATCCAGCAGAATAACCTTTCTATTCATTGTTTTTCCACACGCAAAAGTCATTTGACTTGTCGAGCAATTGACAAGATAAAACTTATATTCTTTTCTAATTTCCCTGTTCTCTCCCAAGAGAACAGGCAAGGGTTGTTTCTTGACTTAAGATTCACGATGAAGATAAGGGACTGTTCGAAATTTACAATTTGTCTAAAAACGGAGATGTGTTGATGCTCATCGATGAGCTGAATTTGCCTGAACAGGTTCTGAAAACGTTAGAAGAACATGGTGTTAAGAGACTATACCCTCCTCAGGAAGCTGCTGTGAGGAATGGCGTGCTCAACGGAAAAAATGCTGTTTTGGCTGCGCCGACTGCTGCTGGTAAGACTCTTGTAGCAGAGCTTTGTATGATTAAGAAAGTCCTAGAAGGTGGACGTGCCCTTTACTTAGTTCCCTTACGTGCCATTGCGAACGAGAAGTTTCAGGAATTTTCGAAGTGGTGTGGTCTAGGCGTTAAGGTCGGTGTTTCAACAAGTGATTATGACTCTGTAGGATATGAGCTGGAGAAATTTGATATATTGATCTGTACTAATGAAAAAGCCGACGCTCTGATGAGACACGGCTCATCCCTTTTCTCCAAGGTCAATGTGGTGGTTGCAGATGAAGTGCATCTCCTAAATGAGCCTTCCCGTGGTGCAACTCTCGAAGTGGTTCTTACTAAGCTGAAAAAACTTGCTCCGCCCCCTCAAATCTTGGCTTTAAGCGCAACCATAAAGAATGCTGACGAGATCAGCGGGTGGATCAATGGTGTTCTTATTTTTAGTGATTGGCGTCCTGTCCCGCTCAAAGAAGGCGTTTTCTTTGGTGGAGTAGTAGAGTTTAATGACGGAACATTCTCTATTGTCGAGGAACATGCTGGTAATGCCGCAGTGGACTTAGCTGCCGACACAGTTAAGAACGGTGGTCAAGCGCTCATCTTTGAGTCGACTAGGCGAGGATCCATGGCTATAGCTAGTGCATCATCCAGCGTTATTGCCCACCTTCTTACAAGACAAGAGAGACGTTCCCTCAGAGAAATAGTTGCAGAGCTTATTGCTAGTGGTGAGAAAAACAAGATTTCGGAAAGGCTGGCATTAACAATAGAAAGAGGCGTAGCATTTCATCATGCAGGTTTAAGTGCCATTCAGAGGAGGATAGTGGAGCACGGTTTCAAAGAAAACTTGATTAAAGTGATTTGTGCAACGCCAACTTTGGCTGCGGGTGTTAACCTCCCAGCGAGACGCGTAATAATCCGAAACTACAGGAGAAGCGAGGGCGGAATCAGGACGCCTATACCTGTTTTTGAGTATAAGCAGATGGCTGGTAGGGCGGGGAGACCAAAGTATGACGTAGTTGGAGAAGCGATCTTAGTGGCTAAAAATGGAAAGGAGAAATCGCTCCTTATGAAACGCTATGTAAAAGGGGAACCTGAAAGAGTGGAATCCAAGCTTTCCTCCGAAAACGCTCTCAGATGCCATGTTCTATCCTTAGTGGCATCCAGCAATGAAATGACTGAAGAAGAACTTCTCAGCTTTTTTAGTGGAAGCTTTTACGCTCATCAGCAGGGTGGATACGTGAAAATACTCCCGGCGATAAAGAATGTGTTAAAATTTCTTTTAGATCACGGGTTTATAAGAGTTTTAAATGAGGCTTTGGCAGCATCCCTGCTGGGAAAAAGAGTTGCAGAAGTCTACGTGGATCCATTATCCGCCGTTAAAATAGTTAACGGCTTGAAAACTATGCCTCTTTCAGAGATAGGGTACCTACACTTGATATGCACCACGCCGGATATGCCGCGACTTTACCTTACAAAGAAAGATTATCCCTTTTTCCACGAGTTTGTAGAAAATAATAAGGACATTTTCATGACGGAAATACCCGACTACGAATCCGACCCAGTAGAATACGAATGGTTCCTTTCAGAGGTTAAGACAGCCTTCCTACTAAAAGAGTGGATAAGCGAAGTCGAGGAAGATGTAATAGTGGACTTTCTTGATGTCGGTGCAGGGGATATTTACCGTTTAGTCGAAATCGCCGAGTGGTTAACATATGCAGCAAGCGAAATAGCAAAGACACTTGGCATGACCGACGAAACACGCTTTCTCAGAAAAATGCAGGAGCGAATAAAGTATGGCATCAAAGAAGAGCTATTGGGCATAGTGAGGCTGGAAGGCATCGGCAGAGTCAGAGCTAGAATACTATTTAACGCAGGTATACGCTCCATTAATGACCTAAAGCATACCTCCCTCGAAAAAATAGCTAGCCTACCGAAAATAGGGCTTGAAACCGCAAGAAAAATAAAGGATCAAGTTTCTAGTGAAGAAAAAAAGAGGGAATTAAAAGCTGGAGGATTAAATCAAGTCAAATTGACGGAGTTCTAGATGTTCAGGCATGAAACCCCGCTTTCTCCGTCAGAACCTATAGCGGTATTCTGGATAGCTGGTCTAGAACATATTTTCTAATTTCTTGGGGTGATGGAAGCTTAGCTACTATTTCTCCATCCTTAACTAGTGGTTGAAGCATTGCCTCCATTCTTGTTTTACAGTTCGGGCACTCTGGAGGAACGTCATCCTTCGCCGGCTTCACGGTGTCAATTAAGCACTTTTTACATCTCCAAACCTGTTTTTTCCCTCCAAGTTTTCCTCTTTTTGCAACAGGCTTTCTTGAGATTTCCACTATATCTAAGGCGAAGTCTATTACTGGGGAATTACTACACCACGTTCCAACACCAAATCCGTCAGCCCCCGCCTCACTTAGCTGCTTTATTTCCTCCTCTCCTATACCGCCTGAAACAAAAATCTTAACGTTGCTGTATCCTCTCAAGTCCAGCTCCCATCTAACTTCCCTTATTATTGCTGTGAAGTCCCCTCTCCTACTACTAGGGGTGTCTAGCCGTACACCCCAGAGCCTATCCCCTAGCGCTTCAGCTGCCATTATCGTCTCTGCTTTCTCGTCAAACCAAGTGTCACACAACGCTATTCTTGGGATATTAGCAGGCAAAGCTTCATCGAAGGCCTTCCACGCCTTAACTTGGTCACCAAACACTATTATGAGTGCATGAGGCATTGTTCCACTTGGCGGGATGCCCAGCTCCTCCGCTCCTAGAACACCCGAGACACCATCCAGCCCGCCGATATAGCAACAATAATCAATCATGGGGCTAATTGCTGGGTGCATACGCCTGATTCCGAAGGAAAGGATAACCTTGTCCGGAACTAATTTACGTAGTCTTGCAGCTGAAGTCGCAATACCTGATGCTTGACATATGAATCCAAGCAAAGGCGTTTCAAGCGGAGCAAACTCCCCATAAGCTCCTTCTACCAACATGACAGGCTCTCGATAGCCTCTATGGTCACTCGCCCTAAAAATAGTCCCCTCAGGCATCGAGTAAACATCAACTTTTTTCCCCTCCATTAAGTAGGCTACTTCAGATACGCCCGCCAGCACAGCCCAAGGCCACCCCCTTGGTAATGAACCAGTTGTCGCCTCAGCTGTCACGTTCACATTTTCAAGCCCATTTTTCTTCAAAACCTCGATAGTTCTCAGAAAATACACGTCTGTTGTTTTACCAGCTTTTATTTCTTCTTCTGTCGCTACCTTAAACTTCTTCATGTAAGTTATCCTCCTTCCCCAATTAGAATTTCCAGTAGGGCTTAAGAACCTGCTTTACTTCTTCAACCCTCTTTTTTATCTTCTCTAACCCCACACCTTCAACTTTCTTATCATCCCATGACTTGTCTATCCCTGCAATAAGACATAATATATTTGCTATGCTTTTTGGTATTGCTGAAATGCTGTATCCCCCCTCGAGCATGAAGACGATTTTTCCACCATTTTTCTTTGCGGCATTAAGTAGGATGTCAGCCACTTTACGGTGCCCAATAGTTGTAAGCTTCATTGCAGTTATCGGGTCAGAATAATGAGTGTCAAATCCGGCGGAGACCATCATGAACTCAGGCTTATACTCATCTACTATAGGCGTCATGATCTCCTCGAGAGCATAAAGATACTCTTGGTCTCCTGTCCCTGATGGAAGAGGAACATTGACTGTGTAGCCCTCTCCCTCTCCATATCCCACTTCCTCCAGCCAGCCGGTTCCTGGGTAAATTCCCCACTGATGGAGGCTCAAGTAAAGAACCTCACTGGACTCGTAAAAGGCGTTCTGAGTTCCATTTCCATGGTGGCAATCTATATCTACAATCATTATCCGCTTAAATCCATCTTTAAGAAGTACACGGGTAGCGATCGCTACGTTATTAAATATGCAGAACCCATGCCCGCTACCCCTTTCCGCATGATGTCCCGGCGGGCGAATAAGGGCGAAGGCATTATCAAATTTCCCCTCAGCGACAACCCTAGCGGCCAGTATCCCGCCTCCCACAGCCCTCAAAGCAACTTCAAAACTACCCCTAGTAACCACAGTATCCGGGTCAAGCATTCCTCCGACCTCGGAAAGCGCACGTACATACTCAACATATTCTAAATCATGATTAAGCGTGACTTCCTCAACACTTGCCCTCTCTGGCTCTAATACCTTCACCTTGGGGGTACTTAGAACCTCCTCCCTCTCTAAAAACTGCATAACTGCTTCTAACCGTCTCCTATTTTCAGGATGATCATCAACACCATGGTTGAGATACTCGGAGTGATAGATCACAGCAGTCCGAGCCAAAAGTGACTCACCACGCAACTTGTTTTAGACTAAACTCCCATCAAGTTCTCTTTAAAATTTTCCTTCAAAATAAGCTCTTGTAAGTGCTGAAAACTTTAGATTTGGTGGGGGCGCCGAGATTTGAACTCGGGACCGCTTACGTCAGGCAGTGCTAGAAACAATTTTAACACTGCTCTGCGCCCCAGGCAGGACTTAAGCCCTCTTCGAGGGTATTGCACCCCAGTAGGGGAGCACCTACCGGGCTCATACCAGGTTCCCCTATCAGGGGCAAGCCGCCGATACCTAGACCACGCCCCCACACTATCTGAGAGATGATTTCGAGTTCAAGCTTATTTATTCTTTTTCTTTTTTGTTACTTACCCTAAAAGGAATCATTTGTTTTGTTTCTGTTTCAGTAATCAATCAACTTCCCTTCTCTGGGGAAAAGGAGAAATGAATGGGAAGAATTAATCGAGATTGGGCGGAAAACATGTTTTAATTTTAGTAGCGATATAAAGTACGCTGGACTTATTGTTGCAAGCGTTTTACGTGGAAAAACTTCAAGTAATTGGTTTTGATGTTAGATGGAGTTCGAAGGTAGGCTTGTTAAAGATAACTTGCAGACTACATTAACGAGAACCATTAAGTAGTTAAATTTTCCTATGGATACGGATAAACTGGTTAAGTTAATGAAAACACCTAGGAGACGTCAATATAACGTTGACCGATTTATTCGCTTTGTTTGCTGAAAGACTGAATGTAAATGAGGCTTTAGATTCTGCTATAATAAAATGAAACTCTACAATGATGAAACTAAGTGTGGCGTGGCAGGTATTGTACTAAGCCGGCTACCTGCATGTTAATAAGCGCCATAAAAATGTGCATCGACACTATCTAGAGATGCAAGAAGCACAAATTATTCCATGCCCGTTCATATACTGATTAGAGTATAAAGATAGATAGAGGAAAGCACTGCGATCTCGGATGCTGAATCTCTGTCTGGGGGTCTTAGGACAACAAGAAGAACCGCAGGGTACACATAAGTTTTTATTCTGCATTTTGTTCTCTTATACTTCTTTCTTCTCGTAAAACTTCATTGGCTATCTCTATGAGCTCCCTTTCGGAGACGTTCCTTCTGACTTCCTTCATAAGCTGTTTAATTTTCGAGAATGCCTCCTTTGCGACTACTTTACCTCTGCTTTCTTGTAGTTTTTTAACTCGTTCAACTATTTCTTTGAGCTGATTTTCGGTGACTTCTATTCCTTTACTCTTAAGCATATAACGTATTATACTACTGCCAGTAAATTTCCCTAAAAGAAACTCTGTTTTTCTACCTATTGTTTCTGGTGGTATTGGCTGGTAGGTTAGCTTGTGACGCAGGAGTGCACGAACGTGAATGCCACTTTCATGGGCGAATGCGTTTCCTCCTACTAATGACTTGTGAAGAGGAAGAGGAATGTCGAAGCAAAGCTCCACAAACTTAGACAGCTCGTAAATTCTATCCATTTTTACTCCTGTCTTGACCCCATACAATGCTTCTAGGGTGACAACCACCTCTTCAAAGGCGGCGTTACCAGCCCTCTCACCATAACCGTTTACACATGTATGAGGGTAGATGATCCCTTCTTCTACGGCTGCTAAAGTGTTCGCTGTGGCCAAGCCTAAATCGTTATGACAATGGACACCAAACTCCACTTGGTACTCTCTGAGCGTTGCACGCAAATTACTTATCAAGTACCTCATCGAAAGGGGACGCATAATCCCTACAGTGTCTGCGATTATTATTTTACTCACTCCGGCTTCTGCAACCATCCTAAATATGTATGCCAAATCCTCCAGTTTTGCTCGTGTTGCGTCCTCAGCGACAAAATCTACTTTTACACCGTGATTTTCTGCATAAGAAATAGCGTCATGAATCATCTCTAAAGCTTCCTGAAGAGATTTATTCAAGGAATACTTTATCATAAACCTGCTTGTCGGCATAAATATTGGTATTTCGTCCACGTCGCATTCCAAACATAAGTCTATATCTTCTTTTATGGGTCTTGCTGGAGCCGCTACCAAGGCGTTACTCAAATTTTCATTAGCTATCTTTTTCACAGTATCTTTTTCTGTTTTTGAAACCGCAGGGTAACCTGGGACGATGACACTTACTCCCACCTCATCAAGAAGCTTAGCAATTTCTACTTTTTCTTCCATTGTAAGGAAAACGCCCGGGGTTTGTTCTCCGTCTCTCAATGTTTCATCCCATATGTAGACTCTTTCAGGTAAGCTTGGCGGGATAACCTCAGGAATCTTGTTGTAGTTTTCTATAAGTCCCTCTTCGTTTTCAAGTAGCATCAACATTCACGTCCAGTCAATCGCTACTTTACATTGATTTGCTTTTTTAAAAGCTTTTATGGGAGGCTCTCTAGGGGGAAAGGTTTTGAAAACCAATGTGCTTTTAAAATCAAAGCGGCAATGGTTGAATTCAGAAAAAAGGAAAGGTGAACCTAATTGACTGAAAAGAAAAATGTGGTCTTTATTGTTGTCGATGGATTAGCTGATAGACCCGTTTCTTCTTTAGGTGGTTTAACTCCTTTAGAGGCGGCATCGAAGCCTGGGATTGACAAGCTGGCTGAAATAGGTATCTGTGGCATTCTTGACATAATCTCTCCAGGCGTTCCTCCAGGAAGCGACGTAGCCCACCTTTCTCTCTTTGGATATGATCCATACGTTGTTTATCGGGGGCGAGGAGGACTAGAAGCCTTAGGAGCGGGTATGAACATTGGCGTTGATGATGTTGCATTTAGAGCGAATTTTGCGTCTGTCGGAGAAGATATGAAAATATTAGATCGGCGTGCTGGCAGATTCCTTCCAGAGGGCGATAAATTAGCGGATTCTCTCAATGGATACCGCTCAAAACTTTTCCCGGACGTCGAAGTTATAGTTAAGCATACGACTGAGCATAGGTGCGTCGTGGTTCTAAAGGGGCCCGGTCTCTCCCATATGGTGTCTGACACAGATCCGCATAGAGAAGGCAACCTAATACAGGCTACCCCGCTAGACTCTACTTCCGAGTCAAAAAAGACTGCAAGCGTAGTGAATGAGTTTACACAATACTCTTACGATGTTCTTCGAGACCACCCTCTTAATGTTGAAAGAGAGAAAAAGGGTTTACCTCCAGCAAACATACTCCTTCTTCGAGGAGCTGGAAGGTTACCTTGTATGCCCTCCCTTAGAGAACTTTATGGTTTAAAGGCAGCATGCATTGCGGCGAACGCTTTGGTTAGAGGTGTTTGTAAAGCAGCTGGTATGGATGCAATCGAAGTCAAAGGGGTAACAGGGAGTTTCGACACTGACACTAATTCGATGGGACGTGCAGCGTTGAAACTTCTAAGCGAATACGACCTAGTGTTCCTTCATATTAAGGGGACTGATAGTGCCAGCCATGACGGTGACTTGGAAAAAAAGATCTTTATGATAGAAGAAAAAGCCGACAAGCTTGTCAGTCTTCTTTTGGACTCCATTGATCTGGATCGTACGTACTTGGTTCTAACCGCTGACCATACCACTCCAGTCTCAGTTAAGGATCATACAGGGGATCCCGTACCTGTAGTAATAGCTGGTCCGGGAGTTAGATCCGATGACGTTAAACGCTTCAGCGAAAGAGACTGCGCCAAGGGTGGACTTGGCAGAATACAAGCACGCTTTTTAATGCCAATACTCATAGACTACTTAGGCTTATCTAAAAAATACGGGGCATGAGCTCATTGCTCATCTATCTTACTAAATCCGTATTTTTCACGGATTATTTCTGCCGCTTTTTCCTGTCTTTCAAGAAGCATTTTTGTAAGTTTTTCTCCTTCTTCAGGGTTTGGTACAGTGAAACTTCTAAAGCCACACTGCGGGGTTATCAGTGAATTCATAGCAAGCTCTTCAACGTTGATTCTCTCTCTTATCGCCTCTAAACTGCCGATAACCGCATTAGCAATTTTTTGAGGTGTTGGAAGAAGCTCTTCGACGTTTACTTCCCCCTTGTAAGCCCTGTAGAGCGTTTCATTATCCATTATAGATTCCGGCGTGTTTGGCGTGGCGCCAAAAGCAACCCCTCTTCCTTCTTCAACATGTAGTTTAAGGAGCTCCTTATCGGCAATTTCTAACGTCTTGGGATATCTTATCAAGTCGAACGAAAAATAATCAACTTCGAGTTCGAGCATCACGTCTATTACAGATACCGGTTCATCACACACGTGCAACCCTTTTCTACATTTGACTTTTCTGAAAACCTGTTCCAGTACTTCTTTAACTCTTTCAGCGTCATATTCTCTAAGAACTAGTGGAAGAAGTGGCTCGTCAACAAAAAGAATTGGCAGTCCTTTTTTACCTGCTACCTTTCTGGTGATTTCCGTTATTTTTGATGAAATCCATGATGCAACCTCACACGTCGTTTTAAGAACCACATCAAAAACATCATCTTCATGTATCGCCTTGTCACGCTTGGGAAGCATCGTTATGCTATAAGCTTCCGTTAATGGTCCTGTGACTTCGCCCTTTACACCCCAAACATTCGGCTTTGCTGCTTCTAGCTCTTGTTTAAGAACATAAAGGCCTTCTATGAATTCTCGCCTCACCGATATTCCTGATGCTAGCAAATGCATACTCCTCAGTTTTAGCTCTCCCTTAAAAGCTTGAAAGCCTTTTACTCTTTCTATAGTAGACAGATCCAAAAACACATTTCCATCCCGAAAAACCAATCCAGGGATCATGTTATGAAACTGGTATATCATGCTGTCATTTACCGACTGCGGCATATATGGAACTCTTATTCCAGATGACAGTATATCTCTAACTATTTTTTGAATATCCTCTATAGGATGGCTCCCTATCCCAGTTGATGCAAGAAATATTGCTCATCCCTCCATTTGCATTCGTGGAAGCTCTTATTTTGAAAAAATTTAAGAAGAGAATGACCTTATTAGGGTTAGCTTTCGGAGTGGTCGAGGAGGTCTATCGATGGACAAGGAGTTCTTCACTTTAGATGATTTTTCCTTTGATGAGAAGACGGCTTTAGTCAGGATTGATATAAACTCGCCTATAGACCCGGAAACTGGGGCTCTTAAGGAGATAACTAAGATTAAGCGGCATGGTGAAACTTTGCTTGAACTAGCAGAGAAAGGCGCAAAGGTTGTCGTTATCTCCCATCAAGGTCGTGAGGGAGATCGTGACTTTGTGCCATTGAAGCGACATGCTGAAATTGCAAGTGAAATGCTTGGAGTTGAAATCGGATACGTTGATGACGTATGCGGTGATAAAGCTATTTCGGCCATTAAGCGCCTAAAGCCTTCTGAGATACTTTTTCTTGAAAACGTTAGGTTTGTCAGCGAGGAGACTAAGGTAAAGGACGTCAAAGAGCAATTGAAAACGAACCTGGTTCGAAACCTTTCTGTTGTATCTGATTTTTTCATTAACGATGCATTTGCAGCATCTCATCGAAGCCACGCGTCGCTTATGGCATTCACAGAAGTTTTACCATCAGCTGCCGGAAGAGTCATGGAGGCTGAAATAAAAGCTCTTTCACTGGTCATGAATAACCCCAAAAGACCCTGCATATACCTCCTTGGAGGAGCAAAGATTGACGATAGCTTTAAGGTCATGGAGTATGCCTTAAAAACGGGCATAGCCGACAAAGTACTTGTAGCAGGACTACTGGCCGTTGCATTTATGGCGGCGAAGGGGATGGATGTAGGTGAAGTAAACAGAAAATTGTTAATCTCTAAGGGAGCATCGGAATACATTGAAGAAGTACGTAGGTTGCTAAGTACCTTTGGCGATAGGATAGAGCTTCCATTGGATTTTGCGCTGGATGTAAATGGTAAACGGGTAGAAGTTGAAGCAAACTCTCTTCCAAACGACTCTCAAATCAAGGATTTAGGTGAACAAACCATTTCAAAGTTTGCGGAGATACTGCGCAACGCAAAGACGCTTGTAATAAACGGTCCAGCGGGCATTTACGAAGATGACAAGTTTAGTAAAGGGACAAAGGAACTCCTTGAGGCGGCTGCAGACTCTAAAGGTCTTTCTATAGCTGGAGGAGGACATACGATCGAAGCTTTAGAAAAATTCGGTCTTTCAACAAGAATAGGCTATGTGAGTACTGGTGGAAAAGCAATGTTGTCTCTTCTTGCAGGCGAGAAGCTTCCAGCAATAGAAGCCCTAAAGAAAGCTTACCTACGTGCAACTTCAAAGAAGAAATAATTAATGGCAAGAATTTTTCGCTTTTTTCGTTTTTCAGCAACTTTTTATGAAAATTTTTTCATCTTTTATTAATAGATATCCTTCTCTTTCTAGTTTTTTTATTACTTCTTTCATGTTGCTTAACCTCATTTTCATCTGCTTTGCCGCTTGTTCTAAAGTAACAGAGCCCATGCTTGCCACCCATTCTAAAAATTGGTTAACGTCAATTTTTTCGCTGTCCTTGAATAGGTATGGATGATATGTTCTGTTATGTTTCTCTACCATTGTTGGCGTGACTTCTTTTACGTCGTAATCCTGTGTTATTATTGGGAATGGATGTGGGTACTCTGGGATCTTCACTACGGCTGAGCGGTTTTGTTGCGTCAATAGGAACTCTTTCTGCCCTTCGGGAAGGTTAAGTGACATTCTGACGAATTCCTCCTCAGATTGTGACTTAAAGGAAAGCCTGAAAACTATTCTTGTGTTACAGTTAGCAAGCGCTATACGCGACACCGAAGGGTCTTGGCAGACCAGTATCAATCCTTGCCCTTTTCCCCTTTCAAGGGTGATCATATCCTCGATCGCTGTAGTGTCGCTTGTGCTTCGTCTCACGAAAACTTCTGGAATTAAAAACCTGGCATCGTCAACTATTACTAGGTGTGAAAGCGTGTTTACATTCACTCTTCTTAACCCCGCTTGGAAGACGTGAAGCATCACTAAGTTCATTATTAGTTGTGCATCCTCCTTATTTCCTCCATTTGAAAAGAGATAGCTGAAATCTATGACAGTAACTTTTTTCAATAAGTCATCGATACTCACATTAGAACTCTTAGTGTTAAACACCTCGCCGAGTATTCCTCTAAGGAAAACGTTCATTCTTGCCTCTAGAGCACTAACAGTGCTAAAAATATTTGGATTTTGCCCCTCCCGCCTGCCATATTCCCTCAAAATATGGAAAAATCCCTCAATGCTCCTAGCTTCCTTGGTTCTTAACACTTCAGGGAGGACGTCACTCAACACCCTTGACATTTGGACAGTTAATTCACTATCTTCTCTAAACATGGAGCGAAAAACAGCGTTAAGTAATCCAAAAAGACGACGGGCGTACTCATCAGGCATCATTTCTCCTGGGTCAAACAAGTTTATCTTTAATGGCGCATATGGACTGCCCGGTCTCAAAATGATGACTTTTTCAAGCATGTCTGGAGAAAGTGTCTCTATAAGGGAAGCAAATTCACCCTTACTCTCGAATATGAGAATCGGTATCTTGTAATCGGCGGCAATACTTTGAGCGGCCCTCATAATCATGCGCGTTTTACCGCTACCAATAGCCCCCAGAACAGCTACGCCTTTTCTGAGGTGTTCCAGTTTGAGATTAAATGGAAAAAGCTTTTTGTCCTCAAAAACAACATACCCCACCTTCACACCATCTCCTTGAAATATCCTTTCGGGAGGAATATTAAACTCGGGTTTAACCATCAAGTTTAAACCTGGGACCCCCTTCATGGGCAAATTCGTTAGCGCCGAGAGCTTTAAGCTTGAAAGCTCAAAGGATTTTTCAAAAGACCTCTTCATACTAACAGCGTGATACTTTTTACGTAAGGCCCTCCCTCCCACCACTTTGATTTCCAGTTTTTCAGATGAGCTAGAAAAAACGGTTGACAATATGTTTTTAACTTGTAATGCTTTAGACTCTAACTCTAAGTCCTTCTCATCCAACTCGAGTAACACATAGCATGATACACTCCACAATCCTGCAGCCTTCTCAGATAGCGCTGGCCCGTTTCTTCTGATTACCCCAAATCTCTTTTTTACTGGCTTAAAGCAAACTATAAAACTGGCGTCGGCATCCAGCTGGACTAGTCCTCTTACGAGCATGTCTATTTGAGTTAACCCACTGTAAGTAGTATCCACTCCACCTGAAGCCTTTAAAACACAAATCTTTCTCTCTCCGCTTGGCAACATTACCGTTATTGCCTTTCTTTTCGCAGATATTGGCTTTCCTCGATGCAACTTAAAGATATCTTTAAGCTCTTCATATGACGGAATAGAAAGAACAAGACCTGGAAATCGTGTCTCTAAACTTGCTTTCACTGAAAGTAAAGCTTTCCTTAGTTTTTTAGCAGCTTTAACTAGTGTGGATCCCTTACCAAAAACATGGAAAAAGACTGCTACTTCTCTTCCAGCCGTCCTTAACTCGTAGCTTACCTCATCTACTTCATGCCAAATTGATGTAAGATGCTGAAACGGATAAAAAAGAGCGTTTTCACTTCTTTTTTCCTCTCGGGAAACTTGAAGAGGCAAAGACGTGACTTTGAGAGTTGAGGCTAGAATCCACTTGAAGCGTTTGTAATACGCTCCCTTGGAGAAAAGACCTGCACATTCCCTTCCCAACTTTAATCCAACAATGCTAAACGTTATCAAAATAGTGATTAAGGCGGCTTGAACATAGAGGATGGACCCTGCACTCATCATGATCCCCAAAAAGCTAGTTTCTAAAAAAGATATAAACGCCTCATTCATCTATCTACCTGTTAATTCTCTTCTCCCCCCTTTCTCAAAAGATTTAATAAAAAAACTGGGTAAAATGATTCTTAAAAATCTCTATTAATCAAGGTGAAACCATTTGTTGGTTAAAGAAGTTATGACAAAAGATCTTATACTCATCGACAAGGACGCGTCTCTTTCCTTTGCAATAGATCTTATGGTAAAGAATCGAGTTTCGCGTCTTTTAGTACTCGACGAAGACAAACTCGTCGGTGTACTAACTGAGAGAGACATACTTGATAGGCTGGGATCTAGCAGATTGGGTGCTCTTCAAGCATCCAGCATACACGTCTCAAGTGCGATGACTCTTAACCCTATAACAATCTCTCCTGAATCCGATGTCATAGACGCAGCAAAAATAATGTTGGAAAAGAGAATTTCAGGCCTTCCAGTCGTAGATAAGGAAGAACTAGTGGGGCTTATCACGAAGTCCACGATGACCAAGTTATGCTCAAGAGTTAAAAATTTCACGGTGTCACAACTCATGACCCCTAACCCAATAACGATACCTCCTTATGAGAGGATAACTAACGCAAGGCGGATAATGCTTGAAAAGAAGATAAGCAGTCTGCCAGTCATCGAGGAGGGCAAGCTTGTTGGGCTGATAACGGAGGGCATGATTGCGAGATACCTAGCAGAGTTTCGTGACAACGTTCCGAGAAGATACCAGGACACACGTATAAAACAAATAGAAGTATCAAACGTAATGAAGAAAATATCTCCTTTATATCCCGACGAAAAAATAAGCGTTGCTGTTGAGAAATTCGTCAAAGAAAAAATTAAGGCGTCTCCCGTAGTAAACACGGAAGGCCGTCTCATAGGAATACTTACGAAGACGGACTTCACAAGACTTGTAGCTAATAAGTTCGCGCTTCCCTGACTTAAAAAAATGGTGTCCCAATGCAACCAGATCTAATCATAAGAAACGCCAAGTTCATCTGGAGAAATCGCCTCACAGAAGGAGAAATAATAATCTCGTCTGGGAAAATAATCAAATTATGCAAAAACTTTCAAGGATATGGCGAGAAGACTATAAATGCCCACCACAAAATTGTTCTACCTGGACTAATAGATGCGCACGTACATTTAAGAGACTTAAATCAAGCATACAAGGAGGATTATTATACTGGAACATGTGCAGCGGCAGCAGGTGGAATAACAACAGTTCTTGACATGCCAAACACTATCCCCCAAACAAATTCTGTTGAAGTAATTAAAATGAAAAAGTGCATTGCCAGCCAAAAAGCGGTGGTTAATGTCGGCTTCTTCTCTCTTTTCCCACGTAAACTAATCGACCTTGAAGAGATAGCAAATGAAGGAATAGTGGCCTTCAAATTATACCCTCAAGACATGGAAGAATTTCTCCCCCTAAATTCCCTTTTCGAAGCCACCGCTAAAATCCAGAAACCAGTCGCCATCCATCCTGAGCTCCCCCTATCGGAAACTTACACGTCTCCACGTCAGTTTCTCCAGCTTCATACATCATTCACGGAACTGATAGCCACCTTGATGCATGTTGAAACGGCCATAAAGACGCGCTGCCAACTACACCTATGTCACATCACGTCGAAATTCACAGTGGAAGCCGTAAAAAGGATGAAGGCATGCTTCCCTCTTCTCTCATGCGAAGTTACACCTCACCATCTCCTCCTCACAAAAGATGCCCTAGAAAGAAAGGGATCCACCCTAAAGGTTCTCCCCCCCTTACGGGGCAAAGAAGACATAGACTCATTATGGAACGCTCTCAACAAAGGCATAATAGACATTATTACAAGTGACCACGCTCCTCATCAGAAAGATGAAAAAGAAGCACCATTTCAAGAGGCGGCACCAGGATTTCCCGGGCTAGAAACCACTCTTCCACTAATGCTAACCCAGCTAAACAAAGGACGAATAACCCTACAAAGACTAGTGGAAGTCTTCTCAGAAAAACCAGCCCAAATTTTCAAAATAAAAAACAAAGGAAAAATAGATGAAGGATACGACGCTGACCTAACTATAATAGATCCAAAAAAGAAGGATAAAATAAAACCTGAAAATTTTTACTCAAAAGCAAAGCAAACCCCATTCGAAGGATGGAAAACGAAAGGTAAACCTGAAATGACAATACTCAATGGTGTCATTGCAATGGAGCAAGGAGAAATAACAGCTCCTCAGGGAACAGGAAAAATAATTGAAATCAACTAACATAACTTGCATCATGTCAACATTTAAAGTCTTCCTTTTTCACATTTCATCATTCTTATTTTTGACTGCTGGGACATCCTAACTAACACACTACGATTAACAACAAAAAGGTTAAAAACCAAATCGCTCTGAATAACTATCCGTTACGTTTCATTAAGAGAGGAGGGTTTAGTTGCTTTGAGGAAAATTGCCCCTCTATACGTGCCAATAAACGCGGCTAAAGAGGAGATAGAAGAACTTCTTCCATGTGAGATAGGTATCCTAGGTGGAACGGGAAACTATGACCCCGCAATCTTCTCGGTTGCGAAAGAAGTCAAAGTCTACACTCCTTATGGCCCTCCATCAGACAATATAATAGTAGGACTAGTGAAAGGGAGGAAGGTCGCCTTTCTTGCTAGACATGGAAGATACCACACAATCCCACCACATGAAATAAATTACAGAGCAAACATATGGGCCATGAAGAGCCTAGGCGTACAACGAATAATTTCCCCCGCCGCATGTGGTAGCTTGCAGCCAGAAAAAATCAAGCCTGGAGAGTTCGTTATAATTAATCAGATTTTCGACAGAACCTTTGGGCAGAGAAAAGACACTTTTTTTGAGGGAGGAGTCGTGGGGCACGTGGAATTCGCAGATCCATTCTGCCCTGAACTAAGAAAAGTAATAATAGACTGTGCAAATGAACTCAATTATAAGATACACGAGGAAGGAACCTACGTCTGCATAAATGGTCCACGTTTCTCGACACGGGCTGAGAGCCTTTTCTACAAAAACCAAGGATTCTCCGTGGTTGGCATGACTGCCTATCCAGAATGTGTCCTAGCTAAAGAAGCTGAAATATGCTTCGCTACTATAGCTATGCCAACAGACGTTGACGTTTATGGCGTAAGACCAGTCACAGCGGAACAGGTTGCAAAGAGTATGCGCGAGAACATAGAAAAAGTGAGAAAGCTACTCTATAAGGTCATTGAGGCAATTCCCAAAGAAAGGAGTTGTTCGTGCGGTAGAGTTCTGGATTTCGCTCTCTACTAGTCAAAAAATTTTTTAACCCCTATCCACTATCACTGCCTTGCATGGTACTGGCAGGGAAAGGTGACATTAATGCAGAAGACGATAATCCAGCTTTCAAGCACAAACCACCAGAAGCTGGACGAAGTATGTAATCAGATCAAGGAACTAGCCAAGAAAAGAGGCGTGAGAATAGCTGGCCCAATACCTTTACCAACGAAAAGGCTTCGTGTTCCGGTGAGGAAGGGCCCGTCAGGACAAGGCACGGCCACGTGGGATAAATGGGAAATGCGCATCCATAAACGACTAATAGTTCTTCACGACCCAGACGAGCGCACGTTAAAACAAATAATGAGAATACGTATCCCAGAAGAAATATTTATTGAAATGTCCTTGAAATAACCTTTTAATTCAATGATGAACTATTTTGGTGTTGTAGGAAAAAGTTTTAAATATCATTTTTACAACTGAGAGAGACGGGGCCCCCGTAGCTTAGCTGGGAGTCAAATGCCCTATAGCGCTCGACCTGTAAGGGAGCGAAGCTGAAGACTCTAAAGTCCCCAGCCAGATACCGAGTTGTCGTGGGTTCAAGAGGTATTTGCCTGAAACTCCCACCGGGGGCACCACATACCTTGTTTTTAGTCGCATATTGCCATTTGTCATTAAAGGGTGTTGGATAGCTGCTGAAAATTTTTTTATCTTGAGTGTTTGGCTGGTTTTTTGAGGTGTGAATGTTGCTGAATCCATGGGGTACCTCTGGTATTGATGATTACGAGAAACTTATCAGGGAATTTGGAATCGAGCCTATGACCTCTGACATCGCTTGTCGTCTTCCTAGACCGGGAAAGTATTTTTGCAGAGGGATTATTTTTGGCCATAGAGGATTCGACGTCGTTTTAGCCGCCATATTGAATGGTGAACCCTTTGCTGTCCTTTCAGGTATTAAGCCAAGTGGAGCCTTCCACCTCGGCTCATTAACAACCGCCGAACAGATTGTCTACTACCAGAAAGAATATGGTGCCACTGCCTTCTACTGCATCGCAGACGTCGAGGCTTTCTGCGACAATAGAATTCCCTACGAGAAGTCCTTTGAGATCGCTGTAGACAATTTAGCTGATGTGCTAGCTTTAGGTCTTGACCCTGATAGAGCTTACATTTACCGTCAATCAGAGGAAAAAAGGGTCATGGATTTAGCATTCGAAGCTGGAGCGCATGTCACGACAGCTACAATGAAAGCGATATATGGGGAACAAACGGTTTTCGGGCTCTACATGACTGCACTGTTACAAGTGGGCGACATCCTCCTGCCAGAACACAAAGATTTTGACGGCCCCAAACCAGTAGTGGTGCCGGTGGGAGCCGACCAAGACCCTCACATACGTTTGACCCGCGACATAGCCAAGCGTCTTCATCCTCGTTACGATTTTATTCCTCCTAGCGCAACCTTCCACCGCCTCATAAGAGGCCTCGACGGATCTGAGAAGATGAGCAAGCGAAATCCTATGAGCTACTTTGAACTTAATGAAGACGTTGAAAGTATAAAGTTCAAAATAATGAATGCGCTGACTGGTGGGCGCCCTACAATTAAAGAACAGAGAGAATTTGGAGGTGAACCACGCATGTGCAGAGTCTATGAACTAGCGTTCTTCCGCATAGATGACGACTCACTCGTTGAGGATATTTATCGTAGGTGTACGAGTGGCGAGCTAATATGCGGAGACTGTAAGTCAATAATCTTCGAAAAGATAGCAGAGTGGCTCAAAGAACATAACTCAAGAAAACGCAAAGTAATAGACCTCGCACGCAAACTTTTAGAAGAAAGATAAAACATATTATCCCCACATTTTCAATGTAACGCAAAACCTGCATTTTCAAGTGAAGGGAATCATTCCTCACGTTTTTTCATGTAAGAAAATACGTGAAAGAGAGCCCATAAAAGAAGAATAAATATTATTATCCAAATTGAAAGAGCAAGTACAATTAGTTCTCTCGTTCTTTTAGTAAACCTTTCCTTGTAAGTTTCCTCTCCCATCCGTGTTAAAGTAACTCCAACACCTCTCCTTAAAGTTCTTTGGAGAGACTTCAAGCCCGTATGTGATAAGTCATCTAATTCTAACGTCATATCGAAGGGGATAGCCTCATATTCACTGTTTGCTATCCTGTAAAGTCTACAACTTTTTTCACTAATCCCCCCCTTTTCATATTCTGCTGGATCAACGATAAGTGCTATAGCATACGGGAAAAGTGATTGCCAAACATATTGCGTTTTAACATCTATCGCTGACATGAAATCCGCTCCCATCCCTGGGTGACTGTGCCACCATCCGACTATAACTTCGTCTTTCCCATTCTTCTCCAGCTCCTCAACTACTTTAGCCATGACATTAAAGTCGAGTTCTACATGGGCTTTTCCCCCTCTACTACCAACCCATAAACTATCAATCACTAGAACTTGATCTTCCCTCACTTGCCCTAAGAGAAAACCTGCCACTTCAACCTCCCTGTTACTAAGCGCCACATAGAAAACCTTTGATAAAGCCGCGGGGGATAATGTAACTCTCACATATGGCGCCTCCCTTAGTTTTTAATTATCTATATTTTTTCTCATTTATTTTTAGGTGGCGAAACATTAATAAACGGCACTTCTTACCGAGAATATTCGAGTGCCTCGGTGGTGTAGTCACCTTTAGAAAGGGCTGTAACGGCCAAGCATAAGGGGCTCAAGGTTACAACCTGCCCACTCGACCCCTTGACCCGGGTAGCTATTTATAAAACGCTAAGGGAATTCAAATCCCGGCCGAGGCACCACTTCATTGTTTTTAGTTTTGAACTCTCACGTTTAATTAAACTATTTACTACTTACCCCCTTAAAGGATAATTTTTCGTTGGAACTTAACGCTACCCCGTGGTTAGCAATTAAAATGCTAAAATCTCAAATAGAAGAGATAGTGAAAGACTTTGTAACTTTCCATATTAAGGGTTATATCACAATAAACATTATATTGTCTGTTGAATTCTAGATATTAGAGGAGGTTTGTAATTGCAGTCGGGGACTCGTTCATTCTCTATCTTAGATATTGCCATGAGAGACATTGTTACGTGTAATGAGGACGATTCCCTGTCTAAAGTTGCTCAGCTTATGGTTGACAATTGGGTGAGTAGCGTTTTCGTAGTTAATCATGAGGGCAAAGTTGTGGGCATAATAACGGATGGGGCGATATTCCGGCTTATTGCTAAGGAAGAGGATCCTAGAAAGTATAAAGCTAAGGATATCATGTTTCGCGAGATAATCACCGTGCGTGAAGATGCTTCAATAGATGAGATTAAGGATTTGTTTGAGAAGACCAAGATAAAACGTGTGGGCGTAGTAGATAAAGATGGAAAGCTTATAGGGGTAATAAGTAAGAAGTGGGTTAATGGATTTAAACGGTATGCTCGCTACTACAACATAGAGCTGCAACCCGTTTCTCATCAAATTGAAAGCGAAAAACATTGAAATTTTGTTGAGGGTTTAAAATGTCTGATCACCCGTCTAGACATCTTAATGGTGAAGTAACAGAGTCCTTTTTTCTACGGGAGGACGAGGTCGCAGGTAGCAGTACGTACGTCAATTCAAAGGCTCTCTTTCCCTCCGAGTTTATTGAAATATATCTTTGTTGCTTTCATGAAGCGAAAGGGCATTTAATTCTCTTCACTATACCTCAAAAGCTGAAGGGTGATAAATCCGTCATCAGGCTCCTCCAGCGTCACCCCGTCTGGTGGCTTGACGTTAACGAATTCAAAGGAAGCGTAGATCACGTTGACATGGAATTCGGTGGGAAAGTATACTCCGGAACAAAGTTTACCACCAAGTCCTCTAGGAAAAAAGAGAGAGCCGGAGTTGAAGAAAGTGCAGAAGAGGTCTTTGTCCTCATAATTAGCACACCTACGTCCATAGCAAAACCTCTCGGCGAGGAACTCCTAAGATTGCTAAGGGAGAAAATTCAAAAGCAGCTCTATGAGAACCTTTATCTCCTAATCCTAGTTGAGGAAGCGAACCTTAAACCTGTCAAAGGCGAGGAAGATAAAAAACTTATCGAGGAGGGCAAGCGGATAACTTCAATGCTAGAGGACATTTGTATTTCAGCGATACCAGAAATCTCCCGAAGAGTCATAGAATCCCTTCAATTTGATGCAGAAAAACAGAAGAGTCTCGTTTATTTTCTCCTAAGCCATCTCTACGGCGAACAAGCTCCAATCAGAAAAGTTACTCTCTCCGAGAAAGAACCTCCAAAAATTAGGCAAGTAGACTTAATGCGCGAGAACCCAGTCGGGCTAGAAGGCGTAGAACTAATGGAGCAAGGAAAAAAGCTTAAAATAATGGTTAAAAACTCGTCTGAAAAAGCACTTGAAAATATAAAAATAACCATAAGCCACATACAGGACATCTTCGAGACATACTCGTGGTCAACAAACGTGGAGTTATGGTTTCCTCTAGAAAGTCTAGTCTTCATCTTTCCACGAGTAGACAACAATGGAGAATACATAATTAAAGTAGAAGACTCAACAAGGAATCTCCTGATAAAAAGAATATCTGTAAAGGAGCTGATGAAAAAAGAAGAGGCTGAGGAAGAAAAAGACATATATTAAACGCTGAACGCGAACCCTTAACGCCAATCGAGGGTAGACGATGAAAACGTTCAGAAAAGCCGCAATACCTCTTTTTCTGATAATCTCCCTTCTAGCGTCCCCCGTCCTGAACCAACCTCCACAATTATACTCACTATTCTCCATCCATCCTCAGTCTTCTCCATATACTCCCGCCTTCCTTCTTGATAACGAAACAAAGTACGTAATAATTTTAGGCGATGCAAGTTGGATTAACTCCGTTCTTCCACTCGCCGAGTGGAAAACGCTCAAAGGGATCCCAGCAGAGATTTATACAGTCGAATCAATTTACCAGAATTACACAGGTGAAGATAACGCGTCGAAAATCCGTAACTTCTTGAAGGATCTATATGTTTCAAAGAAACTTCAGTGGGCTCTTCTTGTGGGGGACGTCGATAAGATTCCGATAAGGTTCTTCACCATGGGCAGCACTCTTGTTCCCTCAGACTATTACTACGCAGCCCTTGATGGTTCTTTCGACGAAGATCACGATGGACACTATGGGGAGCTTGGAGAAATAGACTGGACCCCTGAACTCTACGTTGGAAGAATACCCGTTTCCTCTATAGACGAGTTAGAATCTTTCGTAAATAAAACATTGACATATGAACAGTACCTATACTTATACTCAGGTGAATGGACAGGTAACGTGCTCCTTGCAGGGGGCGAAATAAGCTCATCTCAGGACATTCAAGGGTGGCGGGCTAAACAAGCCACCGTGAAAGCATTTCCCCAACTATCTGACTATACCCTCCTCACATATGACAGTATACGAGAATTTAAAAATCTCACAGAGCAATCATTCATAAGCAAAATTAACGAGGGAGCAGCGATAGTTGACATATGTTCTCATGGAAGAGAAACCGCGCTTTACATATCCCAGATTGGCTCTCCATTTTTAAACTCAACCACCGCAGAAGCTCTCTCCAATGGCTATCGTTTACCATTGTTTTTCATATCGGCCTGTCTTGCAGGTTGCATTGATAGTAATACTGACTCTGTTGCAGAGTCCCTATTGAAAAATCCTGGAGGGGGCGCCATAGCTGTTATAGCATCAACCAGAACGACTTTTGGTGGCGATACATTAAACGATGCTGCAGACACATTCTTCGACTACACTTTCTTCAGAATTTTCTTTAGTGCAGACCAGCCATTCACCCATCGCCCAGGATATGCCCTATACGAAGCCAAAAAAGAATACTATAAGTCGTATAAAAACTTGCTTGAAAGCAACACGACATATACACAATTATTCATCGAGTATATACTATTAGGTGACCCGGAACTTCCGGTATGCTTCGGGCCGCTAAAGAGCTTGAATGTAAACATTGATGGTCGTTTAGTTCCAGGGAAAGAAATAACACTCAAGGTTTCAGATGGAAATTCCCCTGTTAACGGTGCTTACGTGTGTATACAAGGATGGAATTACTACCACACATACCTTACAGACAAAAACGGCGAAGTACATTTGCCTTGCCCAGAAAGAGGTATATATAACGTAACAGTAACCAAAGAAGTTTTTTCTCCCGCTCAAATATCCATTGAGGTGGGAACACCTATCAAGATACTTATTGACGAATATCATCAGCAGGACTATCACTTGGAGTTCTGGAACAACACTTCCATCCTTAGAACAACACTAAACGCATGTCTATTCCACTTTGAAATACTTGAAACTCAAATAACACTAGGTACCCTTAAGAACTTCAACGTACTTATTGTTTATTATCCCTCACAAAACTATACTGAAGATGAACTTGAAGCTATACGTAATTTCATCCAGTCAGGTGGAAGTCTACTGATAATTGGGGAAAACGATCCTGCCTTGGCGAGTAATGCAAACAAGCTTGCATCATACTTTAATATCGCATTCTCAACATCCAGCCTCTCGGGTACAGTAACCGCTAAATGTATCAAGGCTCCTCAAACGTTCAGGACAAATGAGGTTCTCTTGAAAGACCCTGGAAAAGTCGAAGGAGGAACACCGATACTTATTACGTCATACGACGCCCAGGAATTCATCATTGCCTCATGCATTAAATGGTACAATGGAAGAGTAGCGTTCGTCTCTGATCTAGATCTATGGAAAAATACTTCGATAAGAGAAAAAGACAATTTTCAACTATTCAAATCTTTATGTGAATGGTTGGCTGGAGACTTGGCCCCAGCGCAATTCAATATATCAGCTCCCTCAGAAGCAAGGAAAGGCGAAACCGTTTCAATAAACATTACAGCTGATCACCCCTACAATATCATAAACCTAACAATTATAGTCGTAAGTAGCCAAAGAATCATTACGAATACCTCACAGAAAAGCATTGTACATCTTCAGCTCGACACAACAGAACTCGGAGGCAATATATTAGTTTATGCGGTAGCGGTAACGGAAAACGGGGAAATATACGTATCAGACGCCAAATCCATAACAGTAATAGAAGATAGAATCCCTCTAAATCTCCCACTAACAGTATCACAACAAGCCACGTGGCAAATCCCGATTATGGTTACCATAACAGCCACCATGACGATAATACTCCTCCTCTCACACCATATTACCCAAAAAAGAAGCCACACGAAGAACGAGTCACGGAGGCAAAAACAAAGAATATCTACTCCTCAATAATTTTTATATTTAACTGACTCTTCTTTATCTTAAAGGAAAGTGGGTGGTGAGGGCTTGTCTTCGCCTAACGAAGAAACGCACGTAAGCTACTTTTACCCGGAACGCGCTCTAAAAGAAAGAAAATTCGAAAACTTTGCTCGACTTCAAAACCACGTCATACTTTCAGGGGTATGTACAGAATGCACAGCTTGCGTAGCTTCATGCCCCGAAAATGCCTTGGAGATGGTAGACGGACGACCAACGCTCAAGGGAAAGTGCACAGCTTGCGGAGTATGCTACAACGTATGCCCCAGAACAAGAACACACGTAAACGACCTTATAGGCGACTTTATTTCGGCATACAAGGCTAAGTGTAAAATTGATGCTGTTCACGGGCAAGATGGAGGCGTGGTTACCGGTTTGCTCCTGTATGCTCTGAGGGAGGGATTGATTGACGGTGCCGTGGTGACTCATAAGAGTAAAGAGGAGCCATGGAAGCCTGTAGCTGTTGTCGCTACTACTGAGGAGGAGATACTAGAAGGCGCAGGTAGCGTTTACTCGCACAGTTACACCGTTAAGGCTTTAATTGATGCGATAAAGAAAGGATTGACTTCCTTGGCTTTTGTTGGCACTCCGTGCAATATATCTGCTGTTAAGAAAATGCAAGGATTTCCGGCTGGAATGCTTCACCTCTTGATGAGAGCAAATATTCTCAAGATAGGTCTGTTCTGCATGGACTCGTTTTCCTATGATGGTTTAAGAACGTTCTTTGAGGAAGAAGAAAAAATTCCTTTGGCGTCTATTTCGAAAATGAGCATTTCCGCTGGTAAATTCAGCGTTTACTATGACGGAGATAAAGTTGCCTCTTATCCTTTAAGTAGGCTAGACAAGTATAGAGCGTCAAGTTGCTACTTCTGTTCAGATTTGACATCTGAGGATGCGGATATATCTGTTGGTAGTGTCGGCTCTCCCGAGGGTTACTCAACAGTTTTAGTGAGGTCCCCTATAGCCCTTGAACTTCTTTACAATGCTGCCGATAATGGTTACTTGGAAGTCGAGCCGCTTGACAGGCAAGGGCTTACAAGCGTGCTGAACTTAGCTAGAGTTAAGAAGGTTCAACTTTACACTGTTAAGAGACGGCGGACTTACGTCGTTAGAGTTCCAGGGGTGCCATTGGCGGAATTAGAACTGAAGGCAGGGCCAATTCCATTGGAGAAAGAGGCTGTGGAAGGCATTAAGCTGACCGGCAAATCTCCTGTTAAAGTTGTGGAGTACACGTTGACGAACAACGGTCAGGAGCTTTTGCTGATTTTGCAAAACACTTCAGGACAAATTCTTTATGACGTGAACGTGCGGATATCACATGTTGATGAATTGTTTGAAACGAATGCTTGGGCGACGGACATTGAAATGTGGCATCCATTAGAAGAACTTGAGTTCAAGTATCCACGTGCGCTGAACGACAGAGAGTATTTAGTGAGAGTTGCTACTAAACATGGCCCCATTCTGATGAAGCGTATTACAATAGCTGAGCTTAAAAAGGAGTGAAACGGAAACGTTTAAAGCTGGTATTTCCTCTTTTGTAAGCCGAAGCTGGAGGGGATCCATATGAAGATTTCGCTTATAGGATTGGCTGGTAGTGGAAAAACAAGCATATATCTTACGACCTTCGCTGGTAAGAAACCTCAGGAAACGAAGGGAATTGCTCCCACCGTGATGTATGAGGTACGCCGTCACCCTTTTTTGGGGATTGACGTGAGCCTCTTCGACTTCGGTGGACAAGAACAATACATTGAATCATACTTGGAGGATCCTAAAGTTTTCGCTGGCACAGATATTCTGATCTCAGTGATAGATCTTCATGACCCAGGTAAGTTTGGGGAAGCTAAAAAATACTTCCAGAAAGTTTTGGATTTCTTTAAGAAAGAAGGCGTTAAGCCTACGATCTATGTTTTCTTCCACAAGTATGACGTTAAGGATTATGCCAAAGAACTGTTAGAGAAGAACCTAAGCGAAGCTAAACGCGTCTTTAGTGATCTCTTCGACAAGTGGGGTGCAAAGTATTATGTGACTTCCATTTATGAACAGGAGAGGCTTGCTGAATTATTCAGAGACATTTTGGTGGCTCATTACGAGGAGCTTCAGAAGCACCTTGAGAATGCACAGAAGCAACTAGCGGAAATACCTGCAAAGGTAATTATAAGTGATACCGCTGGAAATGTTATAGTTCACAATGTACAGGGTGTAAGCACTGGGTTGCAGCTTAGAGCTGACCTAAGAGATTTCATCACCGCATGTAATAATCTAAGGGAAAACTTTTTCATGGCTGATTCAGCGGCATTCACGGGAAAAAGCAAGAGTGACGAGAAAGAATTGGTCCTGAATCTTTTCAAATACATCATAGCTGTCCTTATAATGAAAAGCGGCAAATTTGAGAAGGAAGACGAGGAAAAAGTGGAAGCTCTCCTAAAAGACATGGAGGTATTCGCGGATCTAGTGGTACGCGCTCATACCGAGAAATAATATCCTTTCTGTAAAAACTTTCTTGGGTTGTGGCCCATGTCGATAAGCTTGTCTTCGGACGACTTCACAGAGGTAGGTGGCTCATTAAAAACTAGGACAGTCTTCAACATAAATGAAGATATGGAAATATGGGGTGGCGGGATCTCCATTATCACTAAACTTCCCTGTGGAAACGAGCTCACTGTGGCGAGCAGCGATATTTTCTGCGAAGGTACATTAAAAAGGGGTGAATACGTGCGGTCACGAGACCTGATTATTAGCAGACGCGTCGTCCCCTCAATACCTGACAAGGTCAGCTACACTCTTAGAGCTTCACTTTCCGTGAAGAGACCTAAGACGCGTGAAGAAGAATTGCGAATACAATCTGAGAAGCCAATCAAACTACTAGCTAGAGTAACTGCTGAGGAGACGCCAGTTTCAATGAACATAAAGGGCATGTCATTCTCTCTGGACAAGGATACGTTTAAACCCGGAGAAGAAGTCAAACTGAACTATTCCACTCAAAACGTCAGAACGATGATCGTTAACCTAATTCACGAATCAAATATACAATGTGCCTGTCCCCAGTATAGAACAATCTGCGTTCACGTTAAAAGGCAGCCGAAAGAGAAAGTTCTTTCTGTCGAAGAGAGAAATCCAGGGTCAGGCTTCGTAACCATAAGAATACCCGGGTACGCTGAGCCTAGCTACAACTACCTTTGGGAACCGCCTGAAGTGACCTACTGGTCCTTAATCTTTGGGGCATACTCCAGATGGTATCTCGAGGTTGAATGCGTGAAGGCTAGCGGGGAATCCATAAAATTCCAAATCCCAATAAATGTAGTTACAGAGAAGAAAACTGAAGAAAAAATCTTCGAGGAATCAATGAAAGAATTAAAACCACTCTCCAAACCTTTAGACCCTCACTCAATTATCA
>Ga0105158_1000010_pt1 | contig 89818 bp, 104 predicted proteins | sample LHCtaG_FD_81567 | JGI IMG/M metagenome (GOLD analysis project Ga0105158, IMG submission 81567) | Hot spring microbial communities from Little Hot Creek, USA to study Microbial Dark Matter (Phase II) - LHC4sed_matched | ecosystem: Environmental > Aquatic > Thermal springs > Hot (42-90C) >...
GCTTAAAGACGTAACGGCCCTATTGTTCTCAAAGCTCATGAACCTGCCCCCGCAAAAGACGTTGACGCCAATAGCAAGACACAGAGGGAAGCTGTCCTTCTAACAATAAACGTGGGCCTGTAAAAAAGTAATAATTGAGTTGAAGGCGGAAGTTAAAGAAGCCACTTGAGAGGTATGTCTTGGTAATGCCCACTGGGCAATTTTCTTCTCACGGTTATCGGCAGTGCACCTAGCTCTAGCTCCTTCATTGCTATCTTCACTGGATCTCTTTCGGGGATTAGAGATAGGTCTATGAGGACTGGAGCGCCCATGGATATCTGTAGCGCTCTAGCTCCGATTATTCTGGCGCGCTCGTACTTCGTAAGCTTGGGTAGCCATATCTTGACTCCTTCGGCCTTTATCCTCTTACCCTTTGTAGTGCTCTTGACCGTCAAAACTCTTCCTCGCCGAATTTAGGAGTCTCCTTCTCTTTTTCTTTTTCCTTCTCCTTCTCTTTTTTCGGAGGTGCCGCGGCTATGACGTCGTCGATCTTCAGTATCATCAGTGCGGCTTCAGTGGCCGACTTGAGCGCTTGTCTCTTGACTGCGAGAGGCTCGAACACGTCTATCTTCATCATGTCTGCTATCTCGCCCTTGAGCACGTCAATGCCGTAGGTCCTCATACCCTTCTCGTGATATGACCTTAGCTTCACTATTATGTCGAGGGGGTCGAGGCCTGCAGTCTCAGCGAGTATTGATGGTATGATTTCGAGCGCGTCAGCAAACTTCATAGCGGCTAGTTGCTCTCGGCCTGGAAGGCTCCTGGCCCAATCTCTCAGGGCCAGAGCCATCGCTATTTCTGGCGCGCCGCCTCCGGGAAGTATCTTGGGCTCTTGAACTACGTTTCTCACGACACAGAGCGCATCGTGAATCGACCTTTCAGCCTCCTTTATGCTCATGTCGCTACTTCCCCTAATCAGTATCGACACGGCCCTGGGGTTCTTGCAACCCCTTATGAACACCATCTTCTCGTCGGCCACCTTGACCTCTTCGACCACCTCTGCGTAACCTAAGTCGCTCTCGCTCATGTCGTCGATGCTCGTCACTATCTTCGCTCCAGTCGCCTTGGCTATCTTCTCGATGTCCGACCTCTTGACCCTCCTGACGGCCATTATCCCCTTCTTGGCCAAGAAGTGTTGAGCAACGTCGTCTATGCCCTTCTCGCAGAAGACCACGTTGGCGCCGACCGAGGCTATCTTCTCGACCATCTTCTTTAAGACATTGACCTCCTCGTCTAAGAAGGCCTTCATTTGCTCTGGAGTGGTTATGTTTATTTTAGCTGTTATCTCGGTCTTCTCTATCTCGAGAGGGGCCTCTAAGACGGCTATCTTGGCGTTGCGGACCAGCTTCGGCATGCCCGCGTGGACGACCTCCTTGTCTATTACCAGTCCGTCTACGAGGATCGTCTCGTTCAGGGACTCGCCTCGCTTCTTCTCGACCTTCACGTCGTCTATGTCGACTACCCACTTCCCGTCCTTCTGTTGAGCAACCTTAAGTATAGCCTCGACGGCATACTTGGCTAGGAGCTCTCTCGAGCCAGCTACGGAGGCCTTACCGCTTAGCGATGTCAGAGCTATCTTGGTCAAGACATCTTTGTCGGTCGGACTCACCGGTGTCGCTAAGGTTTCGAGGACCTCTAGTGCCTTGTCCAATGCTTTCCTGTAACCGTCAATTATTATGGTCGGGTGTACGTCTTGGTCTAGGAGCTCTTCGGCGTTCTTGAGTAGCTCTCCTGCTAGGACGACTGCGGTCGTCGTACCGTCGCCCACCTCGGAGTCCTGCGCCTTCGCAACCTCAACCATCATTTTAGCCGCTGGGTGCTGTATGTCCATCTCTTTCAGGATTGTGGCGCCGTCGTTGGTTATGGTGACGTCTCCGAAGCTGCTCACCAACATCTTGTCCATTCCTCTGGGGCCAAGGGACGTCTTGACGGTCTCTGCGACTATCTTTGCGGCCAATATGTTGGCTCTCAGAGCCTCTCTGCCTACAGTCCTCGTCGTGCCCTCCTTAAGCACCAGGACAGGAAGAGCTACTGACATCATGATCACCTAATAGTCATTTTCTGAGTTTACAAGAAGATGCTTCTATATAAATCTAACCACAGGATAAGTAATGACCATCAATCAAGCTGTAATGACATCACGTAAGCGTCCTCTCCATCGGCATAGTACCTAGGCACCCTTCTCACGATTTTGAAGCCTAACTTGTGGTAGAGGTTTATGGCTGGAGCGTTAGAGACTCTGACCTCTAAGTAGACCTCTTTTATGCCTCGCCTCTTAACAGCCTCAATGGCCTTTCGAAGTAGTCCTTCTCCTATGCCCTTCCTTCTGGCATGAGGCAAGACGGCTATTGATATTACATGTCCTTTTTCAGCGAAAGCTCTATGCGACGAGTAGTAGTCAAAGCCTCTGTCGACCCTAGTCATAATGTATCCGACGACCGTTCCGTTCATCTCCGCTACCAGAAAGCCCTCTGGAAACTCCCTAAAATGATAAACGAAAAAGTCTGGTGTGTAGTTTTCAGGGAGACAGGTCCTGTTGATATATATGACACTTTGCAAGTCCTCTAGCATGAACTCTCTTATCACATACTCTGCCTTCTGCTTATCCTCCTTGTTGTTTGCTTGCAACGTCCCCACGCGCTAGCGTTTCTAGAGAGCTTGATATTTTGCCTCTAAGAAGCTTAAAAAATCTGCCTCGATCCCGCCTCATGAGAAGTTAGACTCTGGGAATGTGGGAAAAACTTAACAGAGAAGTTCTCTTAAAGAAGGCCTAGCTTGGGTGCCATCTAATGGACCTCTTTCTTGTCGAGGTAGATGAAATCGTAAGGAAACACTTTGCAGTAATTGATTGGAAAGTCCAGCATGGTACATTGGCTTATGTCATTGGAGATAAAGATACCAAGGAACGTTTTTTAAAGCTATACCTTGAGCTTGACAAAAAAAGTTACATACCGATTTTGAGGAGCGAGAATGGTAAAAAGGTTCTTAGAATTTTCAGAAAACAAGGCCCTCCAAAGCGTAACCCTCTTTGGAACATAGCACTACTCTTAGCTACGATAGTGACGGTAGCTTTTGCCGGGTATTTGTTCATAGCAGCAGGGGTTTATGACGCCATCGACCCAACGTTTAGCAAGTATAGAGCGCTTCACTTGCTTGCATATGTAGCCTCGATATTCTTTGTACTGGGCATCCATGAATTGGGTCACAAGATCGCTTGTATGAAGCACGGCCTGAAGTCTACACCTCCATACTTCATTCCAGGGCCACCAATGATAGGAGGCTCGTTGGGAGCAGTCATGATACAAGAAACTCCCATACTTAATAGAGACCAACTCTTTGACGTAGGATTGCTAGGCCCATTACTAGGCTTCATAGCCTCGATTATCGTAACATTTCTAGGGTTTTCTCTATCTTATGTCATTCCTAACGAGGTGGTTGAGGCTTTATCAGAGCAAGGCCTGGCTTCACCATTGCCAGCGGAGCCCCTACTGTTCACACTTATAGGAACGAAAGTTATAGCCCCGCTTTTACGACTAGAAACCGATCAGGCAATATTAATACATCCTATAGCCTTTGCTGGCTGGGTTGGCATGCTGATAACGTTTTTGAATACGTTGCCAGCAGGTCAATTAGATGGAGGTCACGTCGTGAGAGCGGCCTTGGACTCTAAGAAGCACACGATAGTGTCCGTAATAGCCATAGCAGTGATGGTGATGACAGGCTTTATAATGATGGCCGTGGTCGCTCTCCTGATACTCACGACGCGGACACATCCAGGTCCATTAGATGACGTTTCACCGCTCTCATCCTCGAGAAGAGCCCTCCTCCCCTTGTTGTTAATAATTTGTGGTTTGTGCTACACTTCGTTATTTGATTTTGTGGTGTTCTAGATGTTGGACTGGACATCAATAAAGAATGGTGTGGTGGAAGAAATAATACGCTGTGGTGCCATAATATTCAGCGATGCGAAGCTAAAGAGTGGGAGGACGTCTCCCTTCTTCTTCAATGTTGCTAAGATGTTTAATCCTCGTAGCCTCGATATTTTAGGCGAGGCTTACGCTAGAGCCATAGCTGAGCTATTGGACTTGAATGAGTTTGAAGGCATTTTCGGTCCCTCGTATAAGGGCATACCTCTCGCCGTGGCAACGAGCTTTAAGATGAGGCAACTTTATGGAAAAGACAAACCAGTACTTTATGACAGGAAAGAGGTTAAGAGCTATGGGGTTAAGGGCGACGAGCGAGTAGTGGGCGCGGTCGACAAGGGCTCTCGCTTAGTGATGGTCGACGACGTTCTAACAACTGGTTTGACTAAGCTCAAGCTAAAAGAAGACCTCGAAGCCTTGGGCTACAAGGTCGTGGGCGTCGTCGTGTTGATGGATAGAAACGAGAAGGAAAACAGCCTACCAGCTTCTGAAGTCATTAAGGGGTACGGCCTAAAGTTTAGCTCAATAATCGAGGCCGTAGAACTCTTTCAAGTGCTTTGGTCGAGGAGGGACGAGCTCAAGATAGAGCCTTCCGTTTTCAAGAAGATAAAAGAGTATTACGATGCGCACGGCTCCAAAAAGTTACTCTTTCTCTCTGACGTATAACACGCCTAACTCTTTGAGCTTCTCGTAAATCTTGTTCACAGCCTTCTTGACATCCTCTTCTTTCTTGGCCCCAGTTATGACCATTTTGCCAGAGCTGAAGAGCAACAGTACCACGCCTTCATCCTCCATTCGATATATTAGGCCAGGGAACTGCTCGGGCTCATACATTGCGTTTTCGAGTAAGTAGGCTGCCTTCTCTAGGTTTATTTCGGCCCCTAAATTTGCAGAGGCAACGATATTCTGAATTTGGATCTTTGGCTCTCCTATTATGACTATTTTATGGGCTTTAAGTTCTTGGATTATCTTCCTAACGGTCCTATAGACGTCTTTCTCCGACTTACCTCCTGTACAAACCATTTTTCCGGAGCTAAAGATTAAAGTCGCAGTCTTCGGCCTGTCAAGCCTATAGACCAAGCCGGGGAATTGGTCAGGATTATATTCTGCTTTAAAGATGACCCCCGCTATAGCGTTTAAGTCTATGGTCTGATTGAGGGTTACGGACGCGACAACGTTTTCTATTTTATACCTCGGCTTTGTCAAGGCCGACACCTTAAAAACTTTTCCCTTTTAACGAAGAGAAAGCTATTTAAAGGCCTTTTTAAACTTATCCCCCTTCTTCCTCAAAGGGCTCAACAGGCCCTCTTTCCTTCTTGTCAGAGGGCCTTATGGCTAGAACCACAGCAATGACGATGAGTAGGCATGTTATCACATACTTGTAGGGCATCATGGCCTTAAAGACTACCCCGACCTTCGGGACCAATTTTCCTGCGACGCGTCCTACGACCTGGTCTTCTGACACTAAATAGGGGTCGGGGTATAAGTTGTTGTCCCCCTGAGTTTTGAAGAACCACTTGCCATCTATGAAGCTTTTATCCACTATTCTATGAACCACAAGGGTGCCATCATACTTCCTATAAATGATCACGTCGCCTACTTTGAGATCTGAGGGTATGGCCCTCACGACTAATAATATGTCTCCGTCGTCGTATGTCGGCCACATGCTATACCCCTCTACTATCGCTAAAGGCACCTCGGTTCCAGCGATGAGCTTTAACCCCTCGTTAAAGAGGAGTAAGGCCACTATCACGACTAAGACGACTGCTATGTCGCGCTTCACGCGCTCAAACCTCTCTAGCGGCTCGTCGCTTAGTTTTTGTCTAAGCCCCCTCCTAATAGAATTAGTGGTGGCGTTGATGGAAGACAGAAGGTTAAGCGAACTGTTAGCTTTGAGGGAGCGCATTCTTCCATCACCTGTAGAATCCGTCATATTAAACGACTTGGTTCCGCTATTGGTCGCAATAAAAAGGGATTTAGAGGAGATAAAAGCTAGGCTTCGGAAGATTGAAGAGAAGCTGGGCTTGGTTTAGGGTCTGTTATGGCTCTGCGAGACCAAGAAGACGTGATACATGAGGGCTCTTTCGTCTTGCTGTACCTCGACGGGAAGCGCAAATATTTAACGAGGGCTGAAAAGGGTCATGTGCTCCACACGCATAGAGGGTATTTGCTATTGGACTCCCTAATAGGCTTGAGGTACGGCTCCAGAGTCAGGTCCAACGTGGGAGCCGACTTCGTTGCTCTACAGCCCACGCCTTGGGACTTCGTCCTGAAGATAGCTCGAAAGACCCAAGTGATATACCCGAAGGATATGGCTTTGATCGTTTTCAAGCTGGGATTGAGGCCAGGGATGAGAGTCGTCGAAGCTGGTACGGGGAGCGGAGCGTTGACGTGTGCGCTCGCTTTTTTCGTGAGGCCAGGGGTGGTGTACAGCTACGACGTAAACCCGAACTTTCAAGAGGTTGCGAGGAAGAACTTAGAGCGCGCAGGCCTCCTCGACTACGTTGTCCTTAAGGTCAAGGACGTAACCCAAGGGATAGACGAAGAGGACGTGGACGCCGTGGTCCTCGACATGGCCACTCCCTGGCTCGTGGTCCCTCACGCTTGGAAAGCGCTTAAGGGTGGCGGCCACTTCGCCAGCTTCAGTCCGACGATAAATCAAGTGGAGAAGACCGTCGTGGAGTTGAAGAAGCAAGGTTTCGTCGACATCAAGGTCTACGAACTCCTCCTCAGAGAGATGAAAGTCGAAGAAGGGGCCGTGAGGCCTGAGACCTTGATGATCGGTCACACGGGTTACGTGACCTTTGCTAGAAAAGCGCTTTAGGCCCCGTCGCTTTACGTAGTGCTATTGCGAAATTAGGAGAACTGTCTCGTGAGCTCGCACATTTCCCTCGCTTTGTCCGCTGGATTATCGCTTTCGCAAATAGCTCTGCCCACAATTATGTAAGAAGCTCCTGCCCTAAGGGCCTCAGCTATACCCCCGCCTTGAATGACTACGCCGGGTGAAAATATGGGAATGTCTTCGACTATCTCCTTGACTCGTCTTATAGCCTCGGGCCTCGTAGCCCCCACAACCACTCCATCGGCGCGCCACTTCACGGACTTCCTCGCAAAGACCCTGTACAGCTTATCGAAGACCCCGAGGTCCTCGTCGTAAATCACGGCCTCAAAGAACTCTGAAGCCCCTTTGTTGCTCATCAAAGTTACGACTATTACTCCTTTGCCAGCCCCCTTAGCTAGGCGAAATACGTCTTCTAAGCCGTCGGCCCAGCCAGGTAGCGGGATCACAGTTATGGCGTCAAACCCCGCATCGAAGTACGTGGAGGCCTCTACCAAGTTCGTGGAGCCTATATCGCACATCTTGCAATCAACCATCACGGGCAACCCCAAGGAGTGCGCTTTGCTGGTCAAATCTCTTAGGCCATCAACTCCTTGAGGCAGTATTAAGTGCTTGTTCACCTTAACGCAACAAATGTACTCGGCCACTTCATAAAGTATCTTCTCTGCTCTCTCTAAGGCGTTAGCTCCTCTCACGTCGAGAGCCAGCACTATCTTGCTTCGGTTTTGTTCTGCCGCTCTCGTTATCATTTCGAGGAAGCCCATGCTCCCATCCTTTTAGCGATACACAGATAAGGTCCCCCGAGCTTTTAGTGTTAGCGGGCAATGACGACGGCAGGTATTGTTGATCGATGAAAGGTGACACCAGATCGGAGCCCCTAACACATCAAGGCCGAGAGGAGTAGCGGTAGCGCTATCGTGAAGTCGCAATAAACGGTGCACTGCTCTCCTTTCTCAAGAACTTTTTCCCAGCTCACGGCCTCTCTTAATGTTGCGCCCGATAATCCGCCGTAGTATGGTGGATCCACGGTTATCTGAACTGCATAGTCGAAGGGTTTGCCTGCTATCAGAGCTGACTGGAGGGCGAAGTTCTTCGGGCCTCCTCCTCCGACGATTAAGATCCCAGTCCTATCCCCTTGCCTTTTGGCGTTAAACTGCAGATCGACCAAGTAGCTTAGGTCCAGAGCCTCGAGGACCCTAAGCCTTCGCGTTTGCGTTAAGCTCCAAAGTTGCACGCCTAGGATGGAGTCGTAGAAAGCTGGCACCACGACGTCGCAACCGTTTACAGCCGCAGCGCGTACAAAACTCCTCTCATCCCTTAACCTCAAGCCTATCTCTTTCAGAATCTCACGCGTAGAGTACGTCTTGTCTTCAAGGTCTTTCAGTATTCCCCGTAGCCTCTTCTCCATGACTGCGAAATCTTCGACATTGACGGCGACGTCGTAGATCCTGCAAAAGCCCTTGGCCCTCAGGGCTCCATCGTCTTCCACGTCACTTAACTTAAGCCTATAGTGCTTGCCTCCGAAGGCCATGAGTAAGTCGTGGGTAACGTTGGCCCCCGTCGACACGACGACGTTAAACAGCTTCCTGTTCAAGGCCTCGCGCAATAGCCCTCTCAGGCCAGCGGGCACGACCGCTCCTGCGACAGCAATGATCCTCAAGCCGCACTCCGTGGTTATCTTCTCCAGTATGCTGAGGGCCTCTCCGAGCCTCCTCGCGTTAAAGGCCGTCTTAGCCATGCCTCTGAGAATGGCCTTGACGTTCGACTCCAGCTCTAAATCTTCAACGACTCCCTCGATCTCCCTCATTTTCTCGACACCACATGCGGTCTTAAACTCGGGGCCTTCCGACCTCTACGTACCATACTAACGTTGCACGTTCTGGAAAAAAGGTTATTTCTTACCTCGTCAATATACTTGCGGCGATGACGAATACCAATCCAAGTGACCAAGATGATCTAACCGTCTCACGCCGAGCCCAAGCCCTTCGATGGCTGTACAAACTCATGCGATAGGGATATTATGTTGAGTGTTGAGTGTACAACGGGTGGCTCACACCTTTGCACCTCAAGCCCAGGGCGCTATAGACGTCAATCGTCAGCTAGTGACCACTTCGATCCCGGCCTCTTCGCACACCCTTCTCAACACGTCGCTCACTTGATGAAGTTTGGGCATGGCATTTATACCATCGGCATAAGCCATGAACGTGAGGAAGACAACATTTCCCTCTCTGCTAATATCTATGTTAAGCCCCCCTCCCACGGACTTCAACTTCTCTTCTAGGTTCTTCACTTCCTCTCTCTCGACAACCTTTAATGCGGCTTCTCTCAACCTCTTGAGAGCCTCCTTAGCCACCTTTGCGCCCTTAAAGTTCAACATCGCGATGGCGTCTAGGTAGAGGCCGTCGTGTTGTATTTGTAAAGTGAAGTAATCGACCGTGGGTTTCGAGCTATCTCTTGCGACAAACTCAAAGTAGACGCCCTTGTAGACTCCGGGCTCGTCCTGCACGAGCTTGACGTCGTTGAGGACGTAGTCATTGCCGCCCTCTAAGTCATTTAATAAGTGCTCGGCTATTCTGTGAATCGTTGAACCCAAGTTTAGGGCGTAATTCAGAACGTGTCCTAAACTCGTTGAGTTATTGAGAGGCCTGCTGACATCGTAGAACTTCTTAACCCCTCTCAAATCGTCTTTGAACGAGTAAAGCTCGAGCAACACATCTTCTAAGACCTTCTCAACGCTGACGCTGTCTTTCTTCGCTACAGCCATGAACCACTTAAAAGCTTTTTTTGGTAAAGAAAGCTTTACTTCAACGGTGTCCTCTTTCAAGAAGGTCGCAACCCCCGGATGATCCCCTCACTAAAGCTTTACCAATTGCCTTGCTTAAGACTTAGCCCTCTCGTCTAATAAACGTGACTATAGGAATGCTATAGATAGGAAACATTACCTATGTAAGGTCCTAAATATGAGGCAACATTTCGTAGTGCTACAAAGAAATGTCTTCCTAGAGTGAACGATGACATAATTTTAGCTAATACATCTAGGTCCGCGCATGGTGATGAGGGAAAGCGTGCCGAGCTCACTAAACTAGGTTATTGGAGGAACTCGGAAAGTACAGGATCCTTCTTGAGCTCCTCGTTGAGGTAGTTTATCGAGTCCCTGAAGTCTAAGTACACGCCCATGACCCTCTTCACGTGCTCTGGCTTCACCACGTTGCTCCCTGATATCTCCGCCACGACTTTTGCTGGCTGCAGTAGCTGAGCCGCATAGCGCAAACTCCTCTTTACCCCTATCTCGGTCAGCAAGTCCAATGCTTCTGTCGAGAGCTCTATGCCATCGGCCGCTGCCTTGATCTCTATTATCTTCCTCACGTCCTCGGGCGGCGGTATCTTCGTCTTGGCTATCAGCAACCTGTCGAGCATGTCTATTGGTATCCCATGCGGTGATTTGTAGTCCGTACCCCTTATCTTCGTCACGGCCCTGTTGGTGGCCAACACGAGTAACGGGGCGAACTCCTGCTCTAGGGCCCTATTTAAGAAGCTAAATGCCTCTATGTCGAGCATGTGGGCCTCGTCCATGAACAACACCCCTGGGACGAGCTCGGCCCTCTTGCTCTTTATGAGCTCTTCGATCTGCTCGTCGACCTTGGCCCTTATCTCGTTCGTTATCTCCTCCTCCCTGAACAACATGAGTCTCCCAGCCCTTATGTTTGCCATGTCTATGTCGTGTAGCGTGACCGTGTGGGTCGTCTTCTTCACCTTCTTGACCGGGCCGCTCGGGACTTCGACTAGCCTACCGATCCTGTACTCGCCCTTCCACTTGCTCTCGGCGTACTTGCTCCTGCCGAGCTTCGTCACGTGCCCCGTCTCGGCGTCTATTTCTATCACATCTCCTGGCCTCACGTTCAGCCTTAGCAGTTGAGCTGCGACCTTTTCACCAACCTCAAGGCTCTTCTCCTCTTGCCTAGTCTTCAATGTTAGGAACGCTCCGAGAGCCACTTGAGCGTAGGGGTTGTAGGGGTGCGGGGCCTTCTCTATTTCGATGTTTACGACCTCTCCCTCGTAGACCTCCCTCTCTTCGATTAGCCTCACTCCTATGGCCCTTCGAATCGCTTGAGTTAGCATCTCCGTCTTCTTCATCGCCGTGCCGTATATCTCGCTTCCAGACATGGATACAAACGGCACGTCCCTGCCGAGCTCTCTGGCCATGCCCACTGCTATTGCCGTCTTCCCCGTGCCAGGAGGGCCTACGAGGAGGAGGCCGTGTCCCGGCCTCTTACCTCTCTTAACCAATTCGACCATTATGCCAGCGGCCTCGCGAGCCTCTTCCTGCCCCACGAGGCCGTCGGCTATGTGGATGGCCTTCAACTTCTCGTCCAATCCCAAGCCGGTTATGTGACTGTGAAGTCCTAGCAGTCGCTCCTGTTGCGGTGCCTTTTCCTCGACCTCCTTAATGACCGGGCGACTCATATATTATCACCTCAAGTGCCCGACGAGAAACGAGCTTGCCGAACCTCTATGAGTTAGCGTTGAGGATAACTAAGCACCGGGCCTATAAACTTTAAAACATCATCCACAGAGCTCTCGAAGATCCTAAGGATATCTGAAGTACTCGCGTAGCGAAGGAGGCGGCTTGGCTACTATAGCCAGGGCCCCTTTTAGGCAGGCGTCCTCTCCAAGGTCAGTTATCGTCACCTTTGGCCTCCTATTGGTTACGTACATGTCGATGTACTTCGCTATGGGTCCTAGCACTAGCTCCTCGTTGTTCAAAGCTATCGCCCCTCCTAAGAGGACGACCTCTGGGTCATAACAGTTCACCACAGAGGCTATGCCCGCTGCATTCAGTCTACCTATTTCCTCCTCGACTATCTTAATTGCTAACGCGTCTCCTTGTTTGGCGTACCTGAAGAGCGTCTCCGCCGTCAGGTAGTTTCTACGATACTCTTGACGCAGTAAGCTACCCTCTAGCTGGCCTCCGTACTTTTTCTCCAAGAGCTTCTCAACGAATGCTGGGATGTTCATGCCTGAGCAGTAGGCCTCCCAATGACCACGGCCTCCACACCCACACCCCATCATCCCTGTATAGTCGACCACTATGTGGCCGACTTCGTGGGCGTTACCGTCCTTTCCTAAGAGCAAATGGTCATCGACTATGACCCCTGCGCCTATGCCAGTGCTCAAAGTTATGTAGACCAAGTTCCTGAAGTCCCTCCCCATGCCATATACCTTCTCGGCCCAAACCGCGGCCACGGCGTCGTTGACCAAGAAGACCTCTTTGCCAAGCCTCTCCCTCAGCTCGGCGACGATTTTTACGTTCTTCAAGGGCGCGTTGGGAGGGGAAAGTATCATACCTCTCTTCAGGTCTAGGGGACCTATAGAGGCAATGCCTACGCCTACGACCTTGTCGAGGAAATTCGAGAAGTTCTTTTTGATATCATCGACTATGAAGTCTATAATGTTGTGGGCTACGTCAGTGGTCCTATACACGTGCTTAATGTGTATCCTCCCGCTGACATCTCCGACGCCTAACCTCGTCTTTGTAGCCCCTATGTCGATCCCTATGACGAGCCCCTCGCTCATACAATCACCAACGAGCCCTACTCACAAGATCGGTGAGCTACCATTAAAATTTCGATCGCTTAAAAGCGAGACGAGCTCGTCGCATGTGGATCGGCTACATTTTTATAGATCTTCGCTCGCAATCTCTCCTCAGGAGATCACGCGATGAAAAAGGTCCAGATATCGGAGATAGAGGACGGAATGAGGGAGCTGATTGTCGAAGGGACCGTCGTGGAGAAGGGAGAGCCGAAGACCGTTCAGACTCGTTATGGCCCGGCGCAGTTGGCGTACGCGATAATAGATGACGGGACTGGCCAGATAAAGCTGAACCTTTGGAGGAAGCAAATAGATTTAGTTAAAGTGGGCGCTAGGATAAGGGTTGAGAATGCATTTGCTAAGGAGTTTAGAGGGCAAGTTGAGCTAAACGTCGGGAGCAACGGTAGGATAGTGGTCTTGGACAAGGGCGGCCCGAGCACGTGACCCGCTAAGTGATGAAGGGGATGCTGGCTGAAATCACCGGTGATGAGAAAAGAGATGGCTGAGCAAGCTGTTGCTCAAGGGGCTGTTTATCACTTATTTTTCTTTCCTGAAAATTCTGAGAAAGGCCTCGCTGTAAACCCTCCAATTTAGAGTCCCGATGTCCTCCGAGCTCCACACGAAGCCCTCTTCGTGGAGTTTACATGGAAATTCCTTGCACTCAAGACAACATCTGAGCCCTCTTCTCAAGCAACACTTCGCGTATTCACATGAGTTCGCGTGGAAGTCGCAACCATTACAATTACCTTGAAGAAGGGCTTTGCAAAAGCTACAGGTGATACCGCAATACGAATAAAGGACGTCACTTGCCCTCGGCACAGCAAACACCAGAATAAGGTTGGCACTTCAGAGCTTAAACTCGACCCTCCTCTTCTTCTTGTTCACTTCCTCGATCGCCTCAATTACCTCCGCGACCGCTTTGCTACTCAAGGCGTCCACTAGGTCCCTCAGATCATCGCGGCTCGCCACCAGCACTCCCTTGAACGAGTCTGCCATTCTGACGTGGAGCGAGAGCTTCTCAGGCTCGACCCTCTTTCGACCCTCTTTCTTTGGAAGCTTGACGACCTCCACTATGACGTTGCCCACTTGGACTACGGGCCTCCTCTCCCAATCCTTCATGGCCTCCATCAAGTCTTCGACCCTGCTCAACAAATCCTCCCTTTCAGGTTCAGGGCCCCTCACTTGCACGTTGTCCATGAGGCAACACCCATTAACGCCCGACGTAGCGATTTGATCACTCTCCGAGGCTCGGCCCTTATACTTTGCGCTTCGGGGACGAGACTGGGCGGGGTCTTGCGAGATTCCGCGTCTTTCGCGCCCTAGGCCCCTCTTAATGTCACCTTTATATCTTTGGCGGAGGTAATTTTTGTAGGAGCCTGTGCCGTGATGATTAAGCTCTTATCTGACTAATAATGAGCACCGATCTCTCTGAGCAAGTAATTTGTTGCGCTAGGCTGATGAAAAATGAAGTTGTCGATAGGGAAGTTGCCCCCGAGCATCCTTGAAAGCCTCGTCTTTTCAAGGCTAGGGGTAATCGACGCGAGAGTACTAGTGGGTCCTCGTATAGGCGAGGACGCGGCGATAATAGACATCGGCGACAACAGGGTCTTGGCGATACACGTAGATCCGATAACAGAGGCCTTGGAGAGGATAGGATGGCTCGGGATCCACGTGGCTAGCAACGACATAGCCGTTAGAGGCGTGAGGCCTAAGTGGTTCCTCTCGACCGTACTGCTCCCGCGAGGCGAGGCCCTCGAGGCCCTTGATACCATAACGAGGCAAATGGACTCTGCTCTCAAAGAAGTGGGCGGAATGTTAATTGGAGGCCACGCGGAGGTTTCGCCAGGAATCGAGAAGCCCATAGTAGTCGTGACTGCTATGGGGGTGGGGACGCGGGACGAGCTGGTCTTGACCGAGAGAGCGAGGCCCGGAGACTACGTAATCATGACAAAAGCTGCAGGCCTCGAGGGGACAGCGATAATAGCGAGCGACTTTAGAGAGACGCTCTTGAGCCTCGGCGTCCCACAAGGTCTAATTGATGAAGCGGTGAGCTTCTTCTACCAAGTAAGCGTGGTAAAAGAGGCACTGACGCTGGCGGAGGTTAATGCTGTTACGGCGATGCACGACCCAACGGAAGGCGGTCTGTTGAACGGTCTTTTGGAGATAGCTATGGCCTCAAGGTGCATCATAGAGGTTTACGAGGACAAGATACCGGTCAGAGCTCCAACGAGGACCATATGTAGAGCTCTTGGCTTGGACCCCCTCAAGCTCATAAGCAGTGGAGTGCTCGTGGCAACAGTCAGGCCAGACCTCTTAGACGTGGCGCTTGACGCCTTGAACGACATCGAGGTGGACTTCTCGGTGATAGGCAAGGTCGTAGATCGAGGCGACCCCAAGCTCCTCCTCCACAGGATCAACGGTAAAGTCGAGGAGATATCGGAGTGCCTTCAAGATGAAATAAGCAAGCTCTGGTCGTGTGAACAAGTAAATGCGTGAGATATCGAGCATCTGAAGGCATGTCGACGATCGTGCCGAGACCCTTGGTAAGGGTGCTGGTAAGGTCTAAGAGTGATAAAGATGCGGTCGAGAACTCTCTGAAGCGCTTTGTAGGGAGCGAGGCCGAGGTCAGTAGCCTCAAAGGAGCACGTGAAGTAAGCGAAGCCGAGTACCGGTCAAGAGCTACGCAGACTTTAAGGGCTTGGTCATAGTCGTGCTGGGATTAGAGGACTCTGGTCTGCTCACGCTTTCAACAAAATTCCCCGCCAACTTCGTCTTTTACTTAGTCCCAAAGTCAAAGGTGAGGAACGAGAGGCCCCACAAAATATTACAACACTACCTTAACGCAAAGGCTATGTTCGGGCTAAACGTGATGTGGAACTCGAGGAACTCAGCGTACACACCCTTCGAGCAAGGCGAGGAGCTCGAGGGATGGCACGTAAACCCGAGATACGACGTCTACATATCAACGAAAAAATAGTAAAAAGCTCACGTCCCTGCACGGCGTAAGGCCGACGCTGATGCTCAAGAAGCTCGCAGGCCATTACTCATTGTACCCGGCGCGAGGCTTGTGGCCCACATGATGTTGGCAGAGAAGGGGTCTCACGTGAAGGTCAACAAGATGAGTTCCCATGAGGTCTGTATCGCGGACTTGGACCGCCATGCGTCGCTTAACAAGTGTTTGCTGGAGCTTCTTGAGACGGCCCCTGTGAATTACTTGTTGAGCTTCGACGTCGACTACGCCGTCGTGCCATGGAGTGGAGGGAAGGATAGCACCGCAACGCTAATCCCGTCGTTGAAGGCCCTGGACAAGAAAGTCGTGCCCGTCTTCGCGGACACGGGCCTCGAGTTCAAGGAGACCCTCAAGTATGTAGATGATCTGGCGTGCCAGCTGGGCATATCTCCAATCAAGCTGAAGGCCCCCATTAAGGAAGCCATAGAGTTTGGTCGCGAGCTACCGACGATCAGGAACAGGTGGTACATGCACTTAAAGGTCAAGGCAACTCAAGAATACATAAGGCAGCTCTCGAAGACTGGCAAGGTATTGATGATCGTGGGCGATCGCGAGGCAGAATCTCCGTCCAGATTAAAGAGGCTGGCTACGATAGAGCATGAAGACCACGTGGAGGTAGCGCCAATAAAGCTCTGGAGCGCGATGCACGTCCAGCTCTATTTGACCTATAACAAAGTACCGCTAAACCCCATGTACGACTATGGCTTCTTCAGGGTTGGATGCTACATATGTCTGGCTCTGAGGAGCTGGGAGACGTCACTGATATTGGGAGACGACAGGTTAAAGTACGTTAAGGCGAACCTGCTCTTCAAGGTCTTCGCAAAGGAGAGGGAAGTATCCATATGATTTCCAATCTCTGGGGTCCACGACCTTCACCCCCTAAAGCTATAGGGTGCAAGGCGCCTTAAGCCTCCGAAACCTCCTTAACCTCTTGAGCAAGAACTCGTCGAGTGAAGCTTGGCGAAGCGAACTTGCAACGTCGTGCGCGGTCAGCTTCGTGCCGTCTCTTCACTGCTCAGAGTGGGCGACAGCTGCGTCATCCCGTGATTAGTTTAGTAGGGGTCATTAAATAAGCGAGTAGCGCAACGAAGCTGTGAGACTATGGTCTTTAGCACCACGTTAATAAGCTTGTAATAACCTCACACACTTACAGGACCGTTAAAACTCACGGCGTTTAAGGGGTCTTCTTTGGCGCGAAAGGTCAGCATAGAGGAATTGGAAAGAGACCCCAAGCTCTGGTTCAAACCGTACTGCAGAGCTTGTGAACTGCTGTTTGACGACTACAAAGAGTACATAGAGCATTGCGCTAGTGAGCATTGGAGATCTAGACGATCGGAGAGCCAGGCTTAGTGCCCTCCTCTGTTTTGAGGGGCGTGGCGAACCACACGACTCTCTGCGGGTACGGTATTTAAATCTCGGCCTTGTCAAGAGCTCGATATGCGCACCTTCACTCCGTCCCAAGTAACTATCGTGATCGACAAAATCCCCATCTCCGTCACTATTCCGATAGCCCCCCACGCATATGAAGTCCCCTAATTTGAAGGGCCTTTCTAAGACTAGTAAAAGCCCTGAAATGAAGTTGGATATCGAGGCCTGAACGACGAAACCCATCACGATGCCCAGAAATCCTTCGGCGATGAGGGCCTCGGTCACGTCAACGCCTATAGAAGCGGCACACTCTTCCATTTGACGTAGTGTCGTAAAGCGCGTACTTATATGGACGAGGGTTGAAGAAATCTATCAACTTTTGCACCTCACCTCCAAAAACATACACACCCGTGCTGACTAGTGCCTTGACGTAAACGTCAAATGCTAGAGTTTGGAGCTACGACAAGGGGTCTAGAGAGCTTAAGTAACAAGCATGTTGAGACCTCTGGTTGGATGGAGTGAATGGGGTACACGTGAAACGTGTCCAAAGAGGGTGCATTGATTACCTTCTCCACTGGTCCGTTAGGAAAGCCACCCTCCCTCTTGTAGATGATTAACGAGCCTGATTTATCTGGGCTAAGTGAGATGCCATGCCCTCTTAATTGGGCCGTCAATTGGGCTGTTAGGCTTAATCCGTAAATCAATTCTCTGCGCACTAAGCTTTACTGAGAGCCCTCCCATATATCCTAGTGCGATGGAAGATCCCTCGAACTTATCACGTGAACTGCCATGCTCCGTCCCGATGATCGTGTGAAGCTGGCGGAGGAGATAATGATCGATTTCGCTCGCTCAACGGGCTTGACCTCGAATGCGCCACAAGATCGTTATTTGTGGACGGACGCCTTCGCCGTCTTCAATTACGTCTACCTCTATACTCACACCAAGAAGTCGGTGTTTAGAGAGCTAGCCGTTCTATTGGTCGACGCGGTCCATCGATTATTGGGCAAGCACCGAGGAGACGACGGCCGGAGCGGATGGATCAGCGGGCTTAGCGAAGAAGAGGCGCGAGAGCACCCCACCATCGGTGGCCTTAGGATAGGGAAGCGCTTACCCGAGCGCCGACCCGACGAGCCCTACGACCCCATCCTCGAATGGGAAAGGGATGGGCAATACTACCACTACCTCACTAAATGGATGCTAGCGCTATGTAGGGTCTTCCAAGCGACGGGGGACGTCAAGTACTTGAAGTGGAGCTTGGAATTAGCTAAGGTTGCTCACAAGGCGTTTGTTTACCTATCGCCAATCGATGGACGAAAGCACATATATTGGAAGATGAGCATAGACTTGACGCGTCCGCTGGTCTTCGGCGAGGGGCAACACGACGCCCTCGATGGGCTTTCGACTTACTTGGAGCTCCATTTAACTGCGAAGAAGGGTTCTTCTGCCCTGCCCTCCTTAGAGAGCGAGATCTACGACTTGTACGAGATGTGTAAGGACAACGATTGGAGTTGCTGGGTGACTGAGGACCCCTTGGGCATAGGGGAGCTCCTCTGCGTAGCGTATCGGCTGGCGCGAGCTCACATTGACGCTCTTGACACCTCAACGATAATAAGTGCGGCACTAGAGGCGGCGCACGCAAGCCTGCGAGCTCTCTTCCCCAAGAACATAATCTACGCGCCTGCGAGCTCCAGGCTGGCCTTTAGAGAGCTCGGCCTCGTCATAGGATTGCACGCCGCCAAAGGGTTAGAAAGGCTGGCCCAAGAAATGTCGGTACTCAATCAAGTGGTACAGCGCATACTAAGGTTCAGAGCACTTGCTGACAGGATCTTAGAATTTTGGCTTAAGAAAGAAAACAGAGAAACTCTCGCATGGCTTGGGCATCGCGACATAAACATGGTCATGTTGGCTACTAGCTTAATTCCCGATGGTTACTTAGGACCCCTTAGGGCAAGACCCTCGCCAGCCAACGAGATTCCTAGCCTTTAGATTAAAGAAAGTTAAAGTTTATATTTAACCCCCTTTCTTACCAAAGCTCTTGGGCTCGTAAAGTGATGCCGCACACGACGGATGCCGTGGTGCTGAACTTAGTGATAGCGTTGGCTTTGTTGTGCGTATTTAAAGCGATTTCCGCCCTTGCCCAGAGGTAGACATAAATTATTAACGCCTTCACTAACCAGCGATCATTCTATTGCCGTACACATCTCGATATACCATGTCAGATAACTTCTTCCTTGGCGGGGCTTGAGGCGTCTCGTCTGGATAGCCCACTGGTATTAAGGCTACGAGCTCCACGTCGGGGGGCAACTTGAGGATCTTCGACGCCTTCTCGAAATCGAAAGCTCCGACAATCACTGTCCCGAGCCCTAGAGCATGGGCTTCTAGTACGAGGTTTTGGACTGCAAGCGCTACGTCGAACATGAGCCAGTCACCTTTACTCGTGACAGCGGAGCCCCTGTAGAAGCCGGAGACGCCTTTTCTTCCGAGGGCCGCTATGACCACGGGCGCGTTGGCGACGACGTTTTTAGCGGGGTTCCTAGGTGGCACGAGGGTCTCTGAAAGCTCCGCCTTAATCTCGGGGTCCTTCACGACTATGAACTCCCAGCACTGGGTGTTCGCCCAAGAGGGGGCCCAGCGAGCAGCTTCAAGCAACTTCATCAAGACTTCGTCCGGTACTGGGTCGGGCTTAAGCTTCCTAACGCTTCTCCTACTCTTTATCAAGTCAATGATGTCCATAAGTATCTCCTTCACTTCCTTCGACGTGGACAAAATAAGCTTTTTTATTTCCTAGGATCATAGATTTTTAGACGCTCGTCTCACATAAATTGACGAAAGTCTTTTACCACGTGTCTCACAAAAGTGTTCTCGAAGAGGTATGGTCGTAGAGAGTAGGGAGGAAATCGTTGAAGAGGCCGTGATCCATGTTGCTAGGCTTATGGCTTTAAGCGCGATAACAGCGCCTAAGGCTAGAGGCGTAGACAACGTCGTCGTGAGGATTCTAAAGGACAGAGCCGAAATAGAGAAGCTCGCCGAGGCGATGGAGAAAATGGCAGAGCAAATGGGCGACTTCTTCAAGAGAGATGCCGACAACATAAGGCGTTCTACGGCCGTAACGCTGATAGGCTGTAAAATAAAGAACATAGGCATAAAGAACCCCCCTGAGTATCGATACGACCTCAACTTTGTGTTGAATATACTGAACTTGGGCATAGCCGTGGGTTCAGCAGTGAAGACTGCCTCACTTCACAACGTAGACAACAGGGTGATGTTTAGCGCGGGCTTCGCCGCTCAAACGTTGAAGTTGTTGGACGCCGACGTAGTGCTAGCTATTCCGCTTAGTGCAACGTCAAAAAGCATATACTTCGACAGGCCAGCGGTAAAGTGAGTGGTTGGCACTCCACACTATGGGCGTACAACCTCGCACCCTATTAATTAACCCCTATTTTCCTTAGAGGACCGATTGGTGAGCTGGTGTTTGTTGCTCCTTCCCTCATTTATCATGTTGTAGCACGTCTTCGACCAAGGTCTTAAATAAACTCAATAAATTAGTTTAGTGGATCATAACGTTACCGCGAAAGAGTTAAGGTCTCGCAAACAAAATGTAATATTATGGCAGTAGTATACCCTTCCGTAGATTGGTTAAACGAGCTTCTAAGGGTCGTCAATAGTGATGCGACGTATAAGAAAGTCGCAGCAAATTGGGAAGGCGACTTTTTGTGCGTCGTCGAGATGGATCAAGAAGCCTTAAAGGACTTCCAGAAGCCTAAAATTTTGCGTGGCCTCATATCGTTGTTTGCAGCGATACCCAAAGATAAGAGAGTGGCCTTTAAGGGGACCCCTACGGAGAAATTTGTCCAGAAGCTCGGGATAGCTCTGGACCAAGACATCGATCTTTCAAAGCTAGACTATGAGGAAATGGCGAGAAAGGTCGCAGAGATAAAGCTCGACGAGATAAAGGGTGCGTCGACATACATATGGCTTGACTTCTGGCACGGAGAGCTGAGAAACGCCAAGCCAGTTGCACCAGGAGAAGTCCTAAGCCCTAGGTTCACTTTAACGGGGCCCTATGCGGCCTTCAAAGAGGTGGTGTCTGGTAAGGTAGACACAACAACGCAAATAGTGAGAGGTAAGCTAAAGCTGAGAGGCGACCTTGGATACATGATGCGAAATGCCGCTGCTGTTACTAGGTTCGGCCAGCTGATGTCTTCCATACCGATAGAAACGTGATAAAAATATGTGGACCTTCGTCTCTCCACGAGTTATAGTTTTTGGCGACGACGCCTTAACGTTCCTAGAAGGTGAGAAGGCAAGTAAAGTCCTGATAGTCACTGACGGGACTATCATAAAGCTGGGTTTCGTTGATGTAGTCAAGAATAACATTAAGGCCGAGAGAATAGAGGTCTTCAGTGAGGTAGAGCCGGAACCCAGCATAGAAACGGTGCTTAAGTGTAGCGAGGTGGCGAGAGAGCTTCAGCCCGATTTGATAGTGGCGGTGGGCGGGGGAAGCGTCATGGACGTTGCCAAGGCCGCAAGAGTGCTAATGGAGGTCGACGTGGACCCCGTAGCGATAACGCCCTTCACGAACCTTTCAGAGTACGGTTACAAGAAGAAGGCGAAGCTGATAGCGATTCCGACAACTAGTGGGACGGGAGCGGATGCCACTTGGGCCATAGTCCTTACGGACAAGAAAGAGAGCAGAAAACTGACGCCAGCAAACAAAGAGCTTGTTCCAGACGTAACGATCCTCGATTACAGTCTCGTAACCAACATGCCCAAGAAGCTCGTATCGGGCACGGGCTTTGACGCGCTCACGCACGCCATTGAGGGCTACGTCTCGATTTGGAGAAACGACTTCAGCGACGCGCTGTGCGAAAAGGCCGTTGAGATGATACTGAGGAACCTCGAGAAGTCGTACAACGGCGATGTTGAGGCAAGGGCGAAAATGCACATAGCGGCGACGATGGCTGGCTTGGGCTTCGGGAACTCTCAGGTGGGACTGGCCCACTCGCTAGGTCACTCTTTTGGAGGAGTATTCAGGCTCCATCACGGACTTTGCGTGGGCGTATTCCTGCCGTATGTAATGCAGTTCTACTTAAAGAGTGACGCCAAGGCTAGGATGGACTTTTTAGCGAGGAAGGTCGGGCTGGCCGATGCCGAAGACCTCATAGAGAAAATAATGGCCCTGATGAAGAGCGTTGAAATGCCCACGAGGCTCTCGGAGATAATCACGAAGAAGGATTTCGACGAAAACTTAGAGAGGCTCATAATGAACACGATGAACGACCCTAGCCTCGGGATGAGTCCAAGAGTACCTGACGTTGAGCAGACAAAAGCTATCTACCAATACGCCTTCGAAGGAAAGAGGATAGACTTCTAAGGGAGGAGCGACAAAGTTGTTTGGGTATTGCGGAAGGATCTTGAGGGTCAACCTCTCTAACAAGACCACTTCTGTGATGCCTTTGGATGAGAGAGACGCTAAGCTGTTCGTCGGAGGCTCGGGAATAGGTATTAAGTTGCATTACCAGCTTAGGACTTACGAAAAGGACCCCCTCTCTTCTGAGAACTTGCTCGTCGTGATGACGGGGCCGCTGACTGCAACGGCCGTGCCGGGGACGAGCAAGCTGATCTTCTGCGCCCGTAGCCCCCTGACGAGGATATGGGGCGAGTCGGCATCGGGAGGGGACTTGCCTGTCTACTTGAAATATTGCGGTTGGGACGGTATCGTTATTGAAGGTAAGAGCGAGAAGCCCGTTTACTTAAAAGTGGATGAGAATGGCGCGGAGATAAGGGATGCAAGTGGCATCTGGGGCAAGGGCTGCTACGAGGCCCAAGAGGTAATGGCCAAGGAGGTGGGCGAGAAGAGGGTCGGTACTGCCGTCATTGGGCCAGCGGGGGAGAACTTGGTTAAGTTTGCGAACATCCAAGTGGACAACTCGAGGCACGCTGGGAGGACGGGGATGGGTGCCGTGATGGGGTCCAAGAAGCTGAAGGGAATTACAGTGTGCTACGATCCAAGTCACAGATTCGAGATTAAGCTGGCCGACAACGAGAAGTTCAAGGAGCTGGCCTCCCAATTTGTTGAGACAATAAACAACGACTTCGTTTGTAACATGCTTAGAGACCTCGGCACCTCGGGCTATGTTGAGAGCGCTGAGGTCTTCGGGGACCTGCCAGTGAAGTACTTCTCGAAAGGGACCTTCGAGAACGCAACCAAGATATCGGGCGCGACCATGGCTAGCACTATCTTGAGACGCAACGACGGTTGCCTGGGTTGCATCGTCAGATGTGGTAGAGTGGTCGAGCACAAAGGAAGAGAAATTCACGGCCCTGAGTACGAGACCGTGGCCTCCTTCGGCTCGCTACAGCTAAACGACGACTTGGAGTCGATAGTCGAGATAAACTACCTTTGTAATGATCTTGGAATGGACACCATCTCTGCTGGGGTAACAATAGCGTTCGCCATGTGGATGACGGAGAGGGGCATTGGCAACTTCAACGTCAAGTGGGGAGACCAGGAGAGGGTGAAGGAGCTTGTAAGGGACATGGCCTTCAGAAGAGGCATCGGTAACGAGCTTGCTGAGGGTACACGCTTTTTAGAAGAAAAGTATGGCGTTAAGGGTTGGGGGGCGCACGTCAAGGGCCTCGAGATACCAATGCACGACCCGAGAGCTTTTGCCTCTCTTGCATGTGCGTACGCCGTGCACCCGAGGGGCGCCTGTCACCTGACGCACCAGATGTACCTCTACGAGATGGGCAAGGTCCTCGAGGAGTACGGGGCAATGTCGACCGACAGGTTGTCGAGCGAAGGCAAGGGCGTGCTCTTCGCGAAGGTCCAAGACTTTACTGAGCTCTTCAACGACGTAACCATGTGCGCCTTCATGCCAATAACGCCCACCATGCTAGCCGAGATGTTGAAATACGCGACGGGACTCGAGTTCGACGTCTTCAGCTTAGCGAAGACGGGCGAGAGGATAATTACGCTCAAAAGGCTGTACGACCTCAAGTGCGGCATCAAGCCCGAAGAGGACGACGCGCTTCCGCCCGTAGTATTGCAACCAGTGGAAGGCGGAAGCGCTGGCAACGTGCCAGATGTAAAGAGGCAAGTCCAAGAGTACTACGAGTTCAGAAAGTGGCCCAACGGCATTCCAAGTCCTGAAAGATTAAGAGAGCTCAAGCTGGTGCTCTAAAAAAGCCTTAACCACTCTCTTTCTTTTCGACGAGGAAATCACGAGGTCTGCAGGGTTTTATAATTTGACCAGCAACTTTTTAGGAAGTCTTTAAGATGCACCCCCTCAAAGACTCCAGAGGCCTGAGGGCTCTGTGAAACCATGAAGACAGCGATCGAGCTCATCGACGCGATCAAAAGCGGTGAAATAAAGGCCACTGAGTTAGTGGAGATGTGCCTCGAGAGGATAAAACTGCTTAACCCGAAGATAAATGCCTTCGTAACCCTAAACCCGAAGGCGATCGAGGAAGCCAAGGAGTCTCAGAGCAAGCCGCTTGCGGGCTTACCGATAGCTGTGAAGGACAATACTCTTACGAAAGGTCTAAGAACTACGTTCGGATCTAAGCTATTTGAAAACTTCGTCCCAAACGAAGACTCAGTAGTTGTCGAGAGGTTGAGGAAAGCAGGGGCCGTCATTATAGGCAAGACAAACATGCCAGAGTTCGGTTTGATAGCCTATACAGACAACGTGCTTTTCGGCCCGACCAGAAATCCTTGGGATTTAAAGAGGACTGTTGGAGGGTCTAGTGGCGGAAGTGCTGCTGCCGTCGCTGCCGGGATGGTTCCAGTTGCTACGGGAAATGACGCTGGCGGTAGCATAAGGATTCCAGCTAGCTTCTGCGGGATTTATGGGTTTAAGCCTACCTTCGGTAGGGTGCCTCTATATCCGTCTATTCCGATCTTCACCGGCCTAGCGTGCGAAGGCCTCTTGACAAAGAGCGTGGAGGACGCGGCCCTCCTGCTAGACTTCGTGAAAGGGAGAGACGAAAGGGACATGTACTCCTTGCCCGATGATGGAAGGAGCTACCTCAAAGAACTCGAAAGCCCCATAGATGACGTGAAAATGGCCTTCTCCCTCGATCTCGGTTATGCGACAGTGGATCCAGAAGTCGAAGAGGTGGTGAGAAGGGCCGCATTTAAGCTCGAAAAGTTCGGAGTAGTCGAAGAGGTAAAAGTGAGCCTTCCATGCTTAGAGAACGAGTTAAGAGTGAAGGCTACTTTAGAGTTCATCACCTTCATTTCCGAAAAGCTTGAAGAGTGGAAGAAGGTCGCATATCCGCCTTACTTAGGCCTTTTGCGCTTCGCCGAAGGCTTAACTTATAGGGACTACGTAAGGATTGAGATGAAGAAACAAGAACTTTGGAGGGTCGTAAAGAGAATCTTCGATGAGTACGACTTCTTGATAACGCCTACTACGGCTGTAAAACCTTTTGAGATTGGCAAGATAGCCCCCAAGGAGATAGCGGGAAGGCCGGCGACGCCCCTAGCTTGGACGCCCTTCACATACCCCTTTAATTTCACGGGACAGCCCGTAGCCTCGGTTCCGGCAGGGTTCAGCAAAGAGGGCTTGCCAATCGGCATGCAAATCGTGGGCAGGAAGTTCGATGACGTGGGGGTTTTGAAGTTATCGAAGGCCTTTCAAGACGTCAGCCCTTGGGTTAGAGAACTTGATGAACTCTCTGAGAGGCTTCTTAGAGAGTAGGCCTCGGTCCTATCATTAATTTAGTTGACAAGCTAAAATACAAGTCTGGCACGTTAAGCTAAGCCTTAAATCTTAACCTACATTTGCGAACGTCTAGCGCGAACTTTGCACGAGAAGCTTAAAACCGTATGACGCAGGTACTTACTTTTCAGAAAAATCGAGGAGGATAACTTTGAGCCTCAACTTTCGTAAAGAGGTTAGGAAGGCTCGCCTCCTTAATCCGATGCGTGGTTTCGAGTTAGAGGAACAAGTCCTAGAGCGCAGATACGACCCCTTGACTAACCTCTCGACGTTTGTAGTCAAGGGGAGGCTCAAGTATATCGAGAAGTTCTTCAACACCGACAAGCAGTTGCTTGAGAGGCTCGCCGAGGCCACAAAGCCTAGCTGTCCATTCTGTCCCGAGAGGATCGAGCACGCCACACCCAAGTTCCCAAAAGAGGTAGCCAACAATGGTAGAATAAAAATCGGAAGGTGCATAGCATTTCCGGGCCTCCATGCGCACTCCGACTTCAACGCAGTCGTGGTCTTGGGACCTAAACACCTAGCTTATCCTAGAGAGCTGGGGATGGAGACGCTGGCAGAAGGGCTCGAGGCAGGCCTTGAAGCGTTAAAAGCAGCCTATAGAGCCAACCCTGAGCTTGCCTACGGCACCATAATAATGAATTACTTACCGCCGGCGGGCTCGAGCATCATACACCCCCACATGCAGGCCTTGGCCTCTAACGCGCCGTTCAATTATCAGCGCCTCCTCTTGGTCAAGAGCTACGAGTACTACACTCAAACGTCAAAGAATTACTGGGTCCAACTCGTCGAGCACGAAAAGAACGCCCGAGAACGCTTCATATACGAAAGCGACTACCTGGCCTGGACAGCCCCCTTCGCCCCCTTGAGGTTTTTCGAGGTTTGGGGCATCTTCAAGGAGCCCCTTACGCCCGCGGAGCTAGGACCTCAGCACTTAGCTGAGCTGGCCGATGGGTTATCGAGGATCTTGGCCTACTACGAGGACCGAGGTATCTTGTGCGTAAACCTCGCCCTAATACTTCCGCGATTTGGGACCTCGCAAGAGCATTTCAACCCACATATTAGAGTTTGCGCTAGATTCGGTCTGATACAACCGTTCTTAAGCGACTTTTGGGCTTTGGCTACGCTACTACACGAGAGCGAGGTCGTTGAATCACCAGAAGATTATGCCATCGAGCTGAGGAAGTACTTTGGCTAACCCCTTTGGCGCGAGCCATTAAAATCGAAGGTAAGAAAGATCTGCGAGGTCGTAGTTCTGTCGAGCCCCTTGCGCTTTTTACTAATGACCTTAACGAAGCAATGCTCATGTTTTAAAAAGCTATTGGATGGGGCTTAGCGACGACCTTCTCTGTAAAGATAATTACTTGGTCCTTGACTGGGGATTAAGGGTCATGCTCGGAGAGGTCTTAGCGTTAGCGGCTTCGCTTTGCTGGGCCATAGGAGCCAACCTCTATAGGAGTAGCGCGAGGTCTATTTCTCCAACAACCTTAAACTTAGTTCGTAGCATGAGCGCAGCCCTCGTGCTCTTCACCTCTGTCGAAGTCCTCGGAAAATCGAGGTACTTCTTGCTTCTCAACTTGAATTCGACGACGTACTTAACCGTTGCCTCTCTCATAGGGTGGGCCTTAGGGGACACGTTGTACTTCGCTGGCTTGAAGTGGATAGGAGTCTCGCGAACTGTACCGCTAGCCTACTCCTACCCTCTTTTCATCCTTCCCTTTAGCGCCCTCCTCCTCAATGAGAGAGTGACCATAAACATAGTCCTCGGATCCTTTGTGATTGTAGTTGCTATATGGTTAATCTGTGGATCAATGAGAGAGGTCCTCTACGCTACCTCTTGGAGATCCAAGCTCGGGGTGCTGGCCCCAATTGGCGCAGCTTTCTGTTGGGCGGTGGCGGTGCTAATGCTCAAGAGGATGACCGCGATCTTTGACCATATATTCTTAGCTTTCTTCAAGATGCTGGCTGTAATTCCCTTCATGACATGTTATGTGGCGTTTTCGTCTAAAGGCCTCTCTCAACTTCGCCTTCTCGACGCAAGAGCACTCGTCATGGCATTAGCTGGAGGGGCCATAGCAGTCGGGCTCGGCGACATGATATATTTCATTGGACTGAGCCTTGCGCAAGCTAATATCGTTGCCTCTCTTGGTGCCTCGACTCCGATATTCGCGACACTTATAGCGTTTAAAAAAGAGAGACCTAGCTTAAGAACAGTGATAGGGGTCTCTCTCGTAGCGATCGGATTCGTCCTATTGACTTATTGAAGTCTTCACAATATGTTACGATGAGCTCTCGACCCCTTGCATGTACAAGAGGGGAAAAAGCACGATCCTTATTTAAGGCTCTAGAGACCGAGGACGTCACTTATTTCACTTAAAGACCTAAGAGATAGCTCGAGAAATTCGTCAAGAGATAGGCCTATCTGCTCACAGAACATAATCCTGTTTCTATTGACGTTCCGGGCGAAGTCTTTTTGCTTGAACTTTTTCTTTAGGGTATCAACGCTAACCTCTGCCAACCTTTTGTTGGGCATGACGAGGGCTGTAGCTATCACGAGACCTGAGACGGCGTCGGCCGCGATCAATGCTTTCTCTAAATCGCTCTCAGGGGGCACTCCCGTGTCTTCGAAGTTATGCGCTTTAATGGCCCTGATGACCTCAGAGGGTACTTTACCTCTCAGTATCTTCTCCGCCTCGAGGCCATGCTTGTTTGGCTCGTCTTTAGTCTTCTCGTAGTCGGTGTCATGGAGTAGACCCGTGACCTCCCACAGTTCCTCGTCCTTGCCGAGGCGTCGTGCTAAGGCCCTCATTATTGCTGCGACGGCCATCATATGGAGGATGATTTTATTGTTTGATACGTTCTCCCTTATCTCCTGAAGGGCTTCCTCCCTCTTCATTATACTTTGCAACGACCTCCTCTCCTAAGGAGATAATCTTTTTCTACTTGAAGACATCATTCTAAGGGAACCCTAAAGACTAGATGGGTCTTTTACTCTAGGATCCACAACGCTCAAAGTCTATACCCTCTTTTCACTTCAAAGCTAGTAGAGCCGCGCCAAGAGCTCCTACGATTATAGGCTCCTTCGGAACCCAAATTTCACAACCAAGCCTACGCTCCAGAGCCTTTACAAAGCCTACGCTCTTCGCAACTCCCCCACTAGCAACTACATCTCTTGTTATTCCTACGATCTTCGCCAAACCAGCAACTCTCGACGCGAAAGCCTCTATCAGCCCAGCTATTATTTCCTCTTTGGGGACCCCCTGAGAGATCAAGGATATTACCTCTGTTTGAGCGAAGACGGTGCAAGTGTTAGTTATGCTAGCCCTTCTCTCTGTCTTGAGATATATCTCCCCGAACTCCTCTATACCGACGTCTAACACTTTAGACATAACTTCTAAAAACCTTCCAGTGCCAGCTGCGCACTTATCGTTCATTTCGAAGCCGATCACGCGGCCTTCATCGTCGAGCTTTATGGCTTTAGCGTCTTGTCCTCCAACATCTATTACCCCTTTGCAGTTAGGGAAGAGGTATTTGGCGCCTCTGGCGTGACAAGTTATCTCGGAAGCGATGCTCCCTCCAACTTCTAATTGAACAATTTTGCCGCCGTACCCAGTCCCAACTATAGCCCTTACATCCTCTTTTGCGATCCCTCCCATTTTTAGTGTCCTCTCAAAGATTTCACGAACGCACTTCCTCATATCGGGCTTCGTAGGTATTACGTCATGTACAACTACTTCTACCTGTCCGTCTTCTCTGATTCTTGCCAAGACGGCTTTTGTATACGCTGATCCAACGTCTATGCCAATACCATACATTTTTCAGAGGCACCTGAGCCCATCATAGTAGCGATTCAATAAAAGCGTTTATCTTCGTTATAGCTCTCTCTAAAGGCATACCTCTTGGATCACATTGAGGGGCCTCGACAATTACGCTCGGTATTCCAAGTCCTTCCCAAAGCGTTTCCTTAAATCTTCGTAGGCCATACGAAAAAAGCCTACAACCAGTATTCTCAAACAGTATCGCACCGTCTAAGTCAGCCCTCTTTGCTCGACGAAGTACAGACTCTATCCATGCATCGGCATCGCAGTTCCACAGTGACATGCTACGCCTAACCAAGCTCTCCAAAGGCTTTGAAGACTCTATCAAGCAGAAAGTGTCTTCGACGTACAAATTTAGTGGGAAGACAACCCCCCTCTCCTCGTAATACTTGTAAAGCTCGCTATACCATGGAATTATCCCTTGAGATAGAAGCCTTAATTTCTCCTCTTCGGCTACGCCCTCCCCCCTCTCGACCCTCTTCTTAATAATTTCCAAAGCCTCTTGAGTAAACTCTAGCGCGTAATCGGCTGCAGTAATGTAGAAGCCTATTAGTGGAAAGCCTCTGTAGTCCATTTGGCTCATGGGGGTCGGCTTGGAGATCATCAAATCCGCTATCTCGATTAAGTTCCTCGAAGTCTTCTCCGCTACCTCAAATACCCTTTTCATGCGTTCCTCGTCCAACTTCTCTCCCGTCAGCCCTTCTAGAAAGTGCATAAAATCCCACAGCTGGGTGACTACGAAATCGTAATCTTCTTTGCTGATCTTCTCGGGCTTTTTAGCTGGAAACTCTATTTTTCCAATTTTGTCTTCGGTCCAGAAGGGAGCATCTATGATGAACCTCTTTAAGTTGCTGTAGAGGTTCGCGAAAACCTCTGACATCGCGTGGTGCCCACTATAACAAGCCATACGAGAGTCAAGCACGAAATCGGGCTTCATGCCGCAGTGGCCGCCAAGAGGGGCTATTTCGCTATTCAAGATAGAGCCAATAGAGCACTTCAGATAGTCGCAGGTAAACTCACCGTAATGGTATTCGATGGCTACATCTATGAGCTTATCACTTGCCCCTTTACTCGCACAATAAGCCGAATACTGTTCCGGGAATACGTTCACAACGTCGAAGACGTAGGCGAGCTCTGTTGGAGAACAAGCCCAAAACCACCCTACTGGCTTTCCTCTACTTTTAAGTTCCATTAGTCGGGATAAGTGCCTTTGAAACATTTCTCTGAAAAGCTTGCGCACCTCCTCTAAGGGCCTCCAAGATTGGACCTTTAACTCCTTAGGCACTTCTCTCACGCACCATCTCTACGAAGGCCCTCATCCTAGTCACGTAGTGCTCCCTCGGAAGCGGGTAGTCTAGATCCAATCTGACCGAGGGAATGTTGAGCTTTCTCAGGCCGTCCCTCAAGTGAGGGTAGGCAAACCCCATGACTTCACATCCTCTGTCGACTAAGAACACCACTCCATCGGCCTCGAACTCTTCCACCAATGAGCGTATGTACTCCACCCTCTCGTCTACAGCCCTTGAGAGCTGCTTTGACATTAACAAGTTCGGCACTTTAAATAAGTAATGTTCTGCCAAGGCGTCGTAAGGATCTCTGTCCTCATCGACTTCATTCCAAAAGTAAGTCGTCCCTGTGTTTAAGTCATCAGAAACTATTTTTGCTCCGCAGTCCTCTATTATCTGCAAGATGTCGAGATCGATAACTTCAGTCCCAGATACGTGCACTTTGACTTTTTTATCAGCATCACCCTCTTGCCTACGTTGGGCCCTCAGCTCACTGATCTCCTCTAGGACCTTCTTAACGACCTTTGAATGCTCTTCCTTGGGCATTGTCATGCTTAAGATTACAACCTTTAAGACGTCAGCTCCAGTCAAGGGAAAATCTTCCCTCTTCCTAGCCTCGTAAAGCATCTTGAGCAATCGGCGATTCTCGTTGTATATTTTAATGGCCCTCCTCAAATCGTCGTCAGATATAGCTAACCCCAAGAACTCCTCTATCCTGTTTTTGAGGTTTAAAACCTCTTTTACGAAATACTCTTTGCTTAGCTCACTCTTTAAGACTGGAACCTGCAAGAGGTATGAGAACTTAGGCTTTAGGACGTGCTTTAACAAGTAGAATAGTGCTATGCAGGTGTCTTCCAACTTCGAGGCAATGAGGCCGTCAAGCCAATTGTACTCGCCGCTCAGGGCCACTTCTAGGCACCTTCTTGAAAAACTACAGCTCCAAGATGGTAAGTAGGTGTACGCCTTCTCAATTAATTGCGCCTTTCCAAAGAGCCTAAAGGGAAGCACGCCAGCTGCGTATAGGACCTCTTCTGGTATGTTCCACGAGACTAAACCGAAAACCTTCCCACCCCTTTCGTGGACCTCCTTGGCGGTCTTTGCAACTTCTCCACTGAACTCCTTCTCGATATAGTCGATTAGATCCTTTACTTGCACGCCCACCTTCACGGCCACTCTCCTAGCAATTGACGAGAGCAATTGACGAGTTATATAATTTTCGATGAACTACATTTGCCTCGACCTCTCTACTAGCGCAACCCCAAGGCAAGAAGCTACTAGAGAGCCTTAGGGGTAACCTTATTGCCGTCGAAGACGAGAAAAAATACATCTCCTTTGTCGTAACTCATCTGCATGATACAGAGACGTCTTATCATCACCCAGATGAGCGTTACAGCATAGTATTATGGAGAGAAACTTTAACACTCATGTCGTTGAGGCTATGTATTTTGTTAATTTATGAGGCTACGTCATCCCCTCTTATCGTTGTTATCTTAGGCTTGTTTTACTTGCCCTTTATGTACTTCAAGACCTCGGCCATGCACTTAAAGGATTCACTGATTTTCGTAGCGTCGCCGAAATACGTGAGATTCCATAACACTATGTGTTGTAGGCCAGCTTTACCATACTCCTCTATCTTCTTGATCACTTCATCAGGCGTTCCATGAAGGAAGAAATGCTCGCATACTTCCTCTGGGACCTTCTCCAATGCTCGCATAATTTCTTCACGTGTATACCTTGCTGGAACGTATTGTGTTACTGGATTGAAGCCCTTGCCAAAGGGGTGCTCGAAACCACACTTCTCGTAAAGCCATGAAGGTGCCGTAAGGGTCCAAGCTCTTATGAGAGGTGCTTTAAAGAGCTTATGACATTCTTCATGCTCTCTATCTATTATTACGTACACATAAAGCCCTGGAGTTATCTCGTTCGGATTTCTGCCCGCACGCTTTGCTGAGCCCTTCACGACTTTCAGCATTTCTCTGTACTCCTCGACGGGAAGGCAAGCTGGCAACCAGCCGTCGGCCAGCCTACCTGTTATCTCTAGAGTCCTCTTGCCGTGAGCACCTACCCATATCGGCGGATACCTTCCCTCTTGATAAGGCTCTAGGTCGAAGACTGCGTCCCTTAACTTCCAAAACTTCCCATCAAAGCTCACCTTCTTTCCTTTAGAGCTCCATAGCATTCTTATGATCTTTATGGCCTCTTCGAGCCTCGAGGCTGGCTTATCGTAGGGTATTCCGTAAGGCTCTACGTTTTCGAGCTCACCAGCCCCTATCCCAAGGATCACTCGTCCTTTTGATATGTGGTCTAGCGTTAAGATCTCTTGAGCGAGGGTCGGAGGGTGCCTTCTAAAGCATTCAGTGACGCTCGTTCCAAGGAGCACCTTTGAAGTGTGTACGGCCACGGCCGCCATCGTCGCTAGGGGGTCCAGGAACACGTGAGGCGACCTCATCCTAATTACTAGAGGGGTCATGTCTGGAGTCCATATGGACTCAGGTATCCACCCCATGAGGTGGTCGGGCCACCAGATGGAGTCGTACCCCAGCTCCTCGGCTCTCTTAGCGTTCTTCACGACATCATCAAAGGGGGGTATGGTTGTTCCCGGCACCCCCACCTTAATCTCGTGAATGTCCAAAAAATTCCCTCCGTTGCGCTATTTAGAGTGCCCTTAAACGTTAATAAGAGATTCAGAGGCTGAATGAGCTACTCGATAACCATCTGCAACCACATTAGAGGCGTCCGGGCTCAGCTTATAAAATGGCCAGCTTGAGTTCTTCTCGTTCTTCAGAGGCTTCCTCGCTCAACTCCGCTACTCGCTTGTCATAAAGTGTGAGACGAAGATAAGGGTTTCTGATATTGTTGAACACGACGTAGTCCCTCTTTTCGTGCCATCCTGCGAGAGCCGTAAAATGGAGCCTTGGATGAAGAGTGTAACGAGCAAAGTCGTTTCTAAGATTCTTCGTTGAGTTGCAGACCCATAACCTAGGGCATTTTTTGGCCACGAGCCTTTAACCTCGTGTACTGATAAATGTTGGGTCACGTCGTAAGGTTGTGAGTGCTTAGTGATGCTTCGACGAGCGCTGAGGCCTCGCCGAAATGAGGGGCTTATAAGCTCCACTCTGCGCCTTAACATTGGGTGAGAGCACGTCGATTGATGAGCTTAAAAGCCTGTTGATTAGGGCGTTGAGAGAAGATAGACGTTTCGCCGAGGAACTAGCCGAAATACTCTTTAACCATATGGCCGATAGGATAGCCGACATGATATCTGAGCGATTAGAGAAAGGATGCTGACGCGAGGGACCTCGAGGGCACTAAGCGGAGGAACGATGGAGCGACTAACCCGCAGTCTTGACGACGACCTTAACTTCCTCAGGCTCGATGGCGAGCTCGAAGGCCTTTTTGGCGCTGTCAAGACCTTTTAAAACTCTTGTAACGATGGGATTGACGGCACCTGACTTGAGCAGTTCTATAGCTTTTTCAAAGTCCCTATGGGATCCGCATCTACTGCAGACTACTCTGACCTCCTTCACCACTGCGCTAGTCATGTCGGCAACGAAGGGTGATCCCGGCGTGGACTTCAGGTAGACCAGGCCGCGCGGCCTGGCGAGTTTAATCGCTATGTCAAGTCCCTCCGAAGAACCGGTAGCTTCGAAGACCGCGTGGAAGCCCAGCCCCAACGAGGTCCTTCTCTTAAGGTACTCCTCGGCGCTTTCTAACTCGACTATGTCAACGTCCAAGCTTTCGACGTATCCCCTCTTCCTGCTTTCCCTCCTGATCACGGCCACCGGCTTGAAGCCCATGAACTTCAGGAGCTGGAGGGTCAATAACGCCAAGTTTCCGGAGCCCAAGACAGCCACCGAAGCAGTGGGCGAGAGAGGGAACTGATCGAGGGCATTTATGACTGCGGCCAAGGGCTCGACAGCTACGGCAACCATAGGGTCTAGGTCTACTATGTGAATTGCGTTCAGCGGTGCTACAAAGTACTCGGCCATCCCGCCGTCGAAGTCAATACCGAGAGTTCTCTTGTAGGGACAGTGGATGTAGAGCCCCTCCCTGCAGACCTCGCATTGCCAGCACGAGAAGTTAATCTCCGGCACGACCAATTTGCCTTGTAAGCTTAGCGGTTTGACGACCTCCCCTACGACCTCGTGGCCCGGTACGAGAGGCCTTTTGAAGAGCTTGTAGGTGCCCGTGTAGAAGGCCTTGTCGGTACCACAGATACCGACGGCGACGGTCTTTATAATTGCCCAGTTCTCGGGCACGCTGGGCTCCTTAATTTCTTCGACGCGTAGTTCTTGAGGGCCGTAAAGTAGAGCAGCCTTCAAGCCTGCCCACCATGGGTTGAGCTCGAAGCCTCGCTTACTAACTTATCTCCACAAATGCCTTTTCGACGGATTTCGCCTCACTCTTCACCTTGAAGAGGAGTGATGGAGCAAAGCTATTTTGTCCGCTTTAGGCTTAACCCACGTGAGTTGATGAGATGGCAAAATGAGCTGAGCTGTGATGATCCCGACCACTGCTGATCAGCGCCTCGTTATACTTTCTCTAAAACGACTTCCACGCCCCTCAATATGTAGAGGGGTCGCCCTCACGCGCTCTTTCCCGATCTTTAGAGCATTTAATGCGATCTTAGCGATGCTCTGAACATCACCCATACTACGGTTTTCGCCTACTCCGAAACCTCTTTAAGAGTGTTTGGAAGGCCAAAGCCATTGAAAACACGCATAGGCCGACTACGTAGAAGCATGTCAACCTAACGTAAGGGACGTAACCCCCCGTCGTCATATGAACCCCCAATAGCAATGTTATTGAGATCACGCAAGCGAGCACTCTCGCAAGGATCGAGGGCTTGACGGTCCCCACAAACTTTAAGGTGGACAAGACGGTTAGAGCTGCTAGGCTCAGTCCCAGGAGGGCCGCTGAAGAACCGAGCTCGGCCCCAAGCACAATGACGTTGTAGGCTGACAGCACCACAGCGGCTCCTATGTTTACGCGATAACCGACGAAGGACCCCCTCTTAGAGTGGTACCTTAGGGCTAAGTAAGACGCGCAACCCACCGCGCATCCTATAAGGGCTCCAAGTACCACGTCAACTACATGGTGTACCCTCAGAAAAACTCGGCTCGAGGAGATCCCTGCTACCATGATCGCCGATATAATCACTATGACCGTGTCCCTCATCATGAGCGAGAAGCTCGACCAGAAAGACGACGATATCTGTGCGTGTCCACTTGGAAAGCTGGGCCCCGAGACGTCTATGAGAGGGTCTGGCGGCCTCGGCAAGTTAAAGGTGTACTTCAGTGCTATGTTGAGCGACCCGGAGAGCAGCACGGCTGTTATTAGCGTGAGGCCCAGTCGAAGCTGGGGCAAGAAATAGTACAGCACGACCGCCACGACCATGTAGAACTCCTCATCTCCAAGCCTACTCCACACAATCCACAGGTCGACGTCGTTAGTAATCAACGAGGCTATTAGCAGTGCCGCCAGAAGCAATAGCACAACAGTCGCAACCATCTTGGAAGGGCCCAAGTCCGATCACTGCTTAGTGAGAGGACAAGACGAAGGCATTTTAAGCATTTCCTATGGCTCAACTGATTAGCTGAAGCAGCAAGCTCGTGCCTTTCGCCAAGGCTCGTCAGCTCATCTTAGGCCTCAGGGAGAAAGGCTTTTCGCATCGATTACGCAAATCGGGGCAAGCCCACAGCGGGGTGAGGTCATGGAGTCTAAGTTCGTTGGATGCATGCTAGGTTGCGCTTTAGGCGACGCCTTAGGCTCAAGGTGCGAGGGGCTCTCCATAGATGACATTACGTCAGCGAACGCGGAGTTCGCTGGTAAGTGGACCGATGATACCCACATGATGATTGGCGTTGCCGAGTCGCTTATCGAATGTAGGGGCTTTAACGGAGAGCACATGGCTTGGACCTTCATACGCAACTGGCAAAGGGAACCGTGGAGGGGCTACGGGCCCGGCCCGCCTAGGGTCTTCAGGATGATATTGTCTGGAGTTCCATGGTTCGAAGCCGCTAAGAGGCTCTACGGTGGCTCAGGCTCATTGGGCAATGGTGGAGCCATGAGGATCGCGCCCATAGCGCTACTCTATTACGATGACCATGAAAAATTGAGAGAGATGGCGCGCAAGTCCGCTATGCTTACTCACGCCCACGAGCTAGGCATGGAGGGGGCGGCCGTGCAAGCTTACGCAATAGCCTTAGCTCTAAGAGCCAGCAAATCCTTCAATCCTAGGGATTACCTCGAAGAGGTGGCGAGCTTCACTAAGAGCGACGTCTATCGAAATAAGCTAAAGAAAGCCATCGAGTTACTCGACGAAAGCGACAGAAAGGCCGTGGTAAGAGAGCTTGGCAACGGAGTAGAAGCCCCGAACTCTGTCCCCACGGCAATATACTGCTTCGCTAAGAATTACTACAGCTACGTAAAGACCGTGCTTTATGCGGTGACCCTCGGAGGGGACACTGACACCATAGCCGCCATGGCCGGAGCAATTGCTGGGGTCTATCATGGCGAGGAAGGACTACCACGGGAGTGGGTTGAAAGGCTCGAAAAGGCAGAATACATCAAGAAGCTGGCCAGAGACTTGTGGGCCCTCAAGAGATCGCTAAAAGCCTCCTGAAAGCCCTTGCGCTTTCATCAACACTCATCTTAAAGAAGAGCCCACGCTTAGAGCTCCGCGATCCATCCCCACTTTCGGCAGCCTCTGTGGATCAACACCCCTTCTTCATAGCTAATGAAACGAACCCGTCAAGTTTCAGGGGCGCAGAGCTCCGATGCTTAGCTCCGCCTCTTTTAATCCTTGAGCTTACCCCTATCCCACGGCCTATGACTAAGAATTTCCCCCAGAGAAGCGAGGCCCTTAGGTGACACCGTTAACCCCTCAGGAGGCATATCATGCATTTGTCTAGCACGGAATCCTAGGCTTATGAGCAACTACAGCGAATAAGACCCCTTGCAGAATACGAGCCCCTTAAAAGATGGTGGGCTACATGGACGAAGCCTCTCTTGTAAACCTTAGTAGCGCTTGGAACCCTCAGCGCTCTTGAGTGGAGCGTTTCCCGACCCCTTACGCGTACAACTAGTCCACGGCAAACAAGAAGTTTGCTTCGATTAGTTGCGAAGAGCATCGAGGACGATGGCCTTCTTTGATTTACTTGGCAAAAAGTACTGCTTGCATCGCAACATTTACATTAGAATCAGCCCGAAAAGCCCTTTGACAGGTCCATTAGAGGGCCCAATAAGGCACGTCGTCCTACACCTTAGTTCATCAAATGCCGCCGACTAGGCTTGATCTTCTCCATGAAAGGACTTGACCGTCGCCTTTAACAAAGCTTAGGTTGTAATAAATAGGAGAGAGCCTCTCAAACAAGCAGAGGTGCTTAAGAAATTGGGCAAAACATGCGTGATCGACGCTTTCAAGCATCGCGAGCCTCACGTCATAGCTTGCTATGTATTGCAGTACGAAAAGCCCGTGCTTATAGATCCTGGACCTCAAAGCGGGGTACATGACGTCGTAGAGGAGTTAAAGAGGTTAAAGGTCGAACCAGAAGTGATAGCACTCACTCATGTGCACTTGGACCACGCGGGCGGGGCTGCTACACTAGCTAAGTACCTCTCAGCGAAGGTAGTAGTCCATCCAAGAGGGGCAAAACATGTAGTCAATCCGACGAGGCTTTGGGAAGCATCAAGAGGAGTCCTGAGGGAGCTGGCTGACGTCTTCGGCAAGCCTGATTCTCTAGAAGAGGATAGAGTCATGATTACAGAGGATTGTCAGGAGCTTGACTTAGGTGAAGACGAGCTCGTGGCCCTCCACGCGCCAGGACATGCCCCTCACATGCAAGTTTACTACTTGAAAGATGCCAAAGTGCTATTTCCAGCAGATGCCGTAGGGATAGGCTTTGACGGACATTTAATTCCCTCGACACCGCCGCCATTTGATTACGACAAGGCGCTAAGAACTCTCGAGAGGTTAAGAAAGCTCAAAGCAGAGTCCGTAGCACTCACCCACTTCGGCTTGACCGACAAGGAGGCCATAGAGAGAGCGAAGGACAAGATAAAAGAATGGTACGAAATGGCGGCATCCTGTCGCGACGTCGATGAGCTGATTGAAAGGTTATTGAGAAGCGACGAGGACGTGAATGCCCTATATAAGAGGTACCCCGAGGGCTCAGTGCTCATAAACTTCTTTAGAGCCTCGGTCCAGGGCATTTTTAAATGCGTGAAGGGAGTTTGAGCTTCTGAGCGCTTACTCACTGGTGCGTATGCTCTCCCAAGGATAAACCAATTTGTCTTAAAGCTGATTTTTTTTACGCAGCAATTCATTACTAGCACAGGTACGTTCGATATCGACTGACCGGGATTGAATCGAGGTAGGAGATCGTGGTTACGTCGGAGGTAGAGAGGCTCAAGGAATTGTCATTTGAGATAGGGCCTATTAGACCTCCATCTGAAGGCGGCAGCTCCTCGCTCCTCATAAGGGTTTCTAGGAATTGTCCTTGGAGCATGTGCAAGTTCTGCTACGGCACTCCATACAATAGGGAGAAGTTCCAGCTAAGGACCGTGGAAGAAGTCAAGAAGGACATAGATAGCGCTAAGGAGATTAGCGAGCTATTGAAGGCCTTGGCGAAAAAGTCCGGAGGGTTGTACTGGCTCTCGAAGATTATAAACCCTGAGTTCTTATACGGTAAGGACCTCTCAGAGCTCGATAAGGAGGAGCTCAAGAATTTCGAGAGCATAGTGAATGTGTACAATTGGCTTCGTGCTGGGGCGAGGACCGCCTTCCTCCAAGACGCCGATAGCATGATACTCCCGACTAGCAAGTTGATCGAGGTAGTGTCCTACCTCAAGCAAGCCTTTCCGAGCTTGGAGAGGATCACTTGCTACGCAAGGGCGAAAAGCCTTGTGAGAAAGACGCTAGAGGAGTTGAAAGAGTTGCGCAAAGCTGGTTTGTCGAGACTCCACGTGGGCTTGGAATCGGGGGACGACTATGTACTGAAATACGTTAACAAAGGGGTGACGAGCCAAGAGCTCATATCGGCTGGCAAAAAGGCCAAGGAGGCTGGCTTCGAGCTGTCGCTCTACTGGATGCCCGGGCTTGGCGGGAAGTCCATGACGAGGCAACACGCCGTGAATACCGCCAAGGTCCTAAACGAGATAAACCCTGACTTCGTTAGGACGAGGAGGTTCGTCCCCCGCAAGGGAACTCCGCTCTACGAGGAGTGGAAGAGAGGAGCTTTCGAGTTGCTATCGCCTCACGAGGAGCTTAGGGAAATAAGGATGATGGTAGAACGCTTGGAGATATCGGGAAGGCTCTGCTTTGACCACTTCATTAACCCGGCTTACAAGACCGTTTTGGGCATCGTTTGGCTCTTCAAACAGGACTATGATGGATATAAAATGCCGGAAGAAAGGGTCAAGGTTCTAGAGATAATAGATAGTGGATTGAAGATTGACGAATCGTTGTACGTGAGGGTGGAGGAGTTGAGCGAGTTATCAGCAATTTAAGAGGCGTAATGTTCATCCTCTCGACAAGCCCTCAAAAAGCCTTCTGCAAGCCATTAAGGGGAAAGTCGTCAATAACCGCGCGCAGTTTGTTAACGGGCTTAAGGCTTGAGACGCGTGGAAATAACGTTAAGATTTTTAAGGGTCTTCGGTACCAAGAGAACTCGCCACACATACCCCCTCAAGTGAAGCCTGAGGAATGTCCTTGACCCATCAGATGATGACGTCATCGGGGGATTTGTATGGTCGACGAAAAACCCTCAGTCTTAGTGATAATAGGATCTCCGAGGAAGTACGGGTCCTCAACACGATTAGCGCACGTCGCACTAAAAGGAGTGGAAGACGCTGGCGGCAGAGCTGAAATGATACATCTCTACGACTACGACATCAAGCCCTGCGTTGGCTGTGCATCAGACAACGTTAAGTATTGCAGGTTTCCTTGTGTTGTCGATGACGATGACTTCAACGAGATAGGCGAGAAGATCATTGGGTCCGATGGCATCATACTAGTAACGCCCGTGTACTGGTACGCCCCTTCAGGCTTACTGAAGAACTTTATCGATAGACTCACGAGCATGGAGAACATGGTCTTTCACGGGGGTAGGAGCTTGCTCGAAGGAAAAGCCGTCGGCTTCATAGCAACGGGCCTCGACGCTGGCACTTCAATGACCATCGCCTACTTGATGTTCGTATTAAATAGCATGGGGGCAGTGATAGCTCCATGGGGCATGGCCTACAGCCACATGGAGGATGTGACAAAGGACGAAAAGGCTCTGCGTGATGCATACAACGTTGGCTACCTCGTAGTTGAGACAATAAAGGCCTTAAAGAGTTACGACAAACATATAGGCTATGACGAGGACGTCAACGTCGAAGAGCTTGTGAAAATAGCTGACCACGTCGTCAACAACGACGACAAAATGAGGAGGCTTGAGGAGTTAGCGAAATTGGTCGCCCTAAAAACTTAGCCCATGAGTGTTGTTCATTTCAACAAAGGGTCCGTGGAAGGAGGCCATAGAAGCATGAAGATGAGGCTTACAAGTAGTTACTTGGACCTTGGTTGTTATCAAAGTCCAAGTAACTACTTTGAGGTTAAATAAACCCTCTTTAAACCCTCTCTATTGACGTGAAGAGTCAAGGTTTTGCGTCGATCATTTAAACTTAATAGCGACAACTACGGCGTGTAAGGTGCAGAGAGCAAGAGGCTTTCTCCCAATGGCTTCCCGACGATCTCGAACTTATAAGCTCTAAACAAAACTGGATCCTTCTAGCTTCACACTTCTTTTCTTTAAACGCGAATCCGAGACCTCTTTGTCCCCCTTGACCTCCTAAATCCAAGATGCAAAGGGATCACTAGAAGGCCTCATATTTATTAAACGCTATACGAGCTTTAAGAGGCTCTTTGCCGCCTTTCCCAGCATTATCCAGTAAAGTCTCTTGACGTTGTTTACTAAGCACATGACGTTGCACGCCGAAGTTGGGCACGTCCAGTTACTTGAAGGTCCCTCGGAAGGAGGTTGGCTACTCCCCTAAGAGCTTCTTCTTTGCCCTCTCAAATTCCTCACTCGTTATCACTCCTTCGTCTAAGAGCCTCTTGAGCTTAATAATCTCCTCGGCTATTGACGCCCTTGGAGTAGGGGACGTGTAAGGTACTGCCTTCTCAGCCATTTTTTCTACGGCGCTTGCTATTTTCTGTTGCTGAAACACCTCTCTCCATGCGATTAGCTTATTCACGACTACTTCCCTTACATTTTCTGGGAAGCGCACGTCCAAGAACGAGTTGTGTGCACCTGTGATGAGTGTGGGTGCGGCGCCGCCAGCACCAACACCTCGCCGTCTAGCACCTACCCCGACGTAGCCCACCTCTAGCCCAGTAGTGGTCACGAACACCACACTGCCGCACTTAAACGCTTTTGCTATAATCCCCTGCCTCACGTGTACGTCCTGTATTTTGTCGAAGGTTATCTCTCTTTGATAAGTTCCGAAGATCCAAGACCTGGTTATGAGCACGCTGTTCTCCTTGACGTGGTAAGTGTGGGCCCACTTCCAATTAAGTAAAATGCTATGAAAACCCACGCTATTAGCGTGTAGGCCGCCAAGAGGACTAAAAGGACGTCGGGAGCCCAAAATAGGAGCAACGTCAAGATGAACGCTATCACGAAATAAATTATTGCAGCCTTAACGATGGTTTTCCTTATATAGGGTTTGCCAGACCAAAGAACGTTGCTTGACACATCCTTCGAAGACGTGAGGCCTCACCGCCTCGGTTACTCTATTCCTCCTTCCCATAGAGCAGTAGATATACGTAGCGGTACTCACCGCAAAAGGCCAAAGGTTTGGAAAGACATCGCAGTCCGTTTTATGTTATAACACCCTGTCTCGATTTTAGATCAGGCGCTTTTCAAGAGAGTTTCATTTTGGCAAATGATCCAATATCACAGAGTTGGCAACATGCAGTACCTCCTTGTGATATTGAGTAATTCAAGAACTCACTTGACGCAACTTGTCGTTGAGCCTTATTGGCGTTCCTAGCGCTGTCTCATTAAGATCCCATATGTAATGATGGCTTGCTTTCGTCTTAAAGACTATGTGGCAATGATTAGGGCATGGAGGACAAAGACGTCAGGATTCTTAGTTCTCCTGACAATAATGTCACTATCGGAACTCGCCCTCGATGCAGCCAAAGAACTAGGTCCATCCTTGTCAACGAATTAAAGAATTGCCGTTAAGCTCTTTAAAGCAGAGCTCATAGCGATAGGGTTTCTCTCAACCCTTCATCGTGAGCAACTGTCGATCCGGCCCTGAAGCTACTATGTTAGGCCTGCTACGTATCACACCACCTTTAGCGAGGCCCTCGCAAAGTCATCTCGGCCCTCAGGCTCTTTGCGATTCTACATGCCCTTACCGTCGTTCTTTAATGTGCAGGAAAACTTTTAGACGATTTCGTAACTATAATTATTCGAGATAATTTTGAAGGGCCACAAGGGTGAAACGTTATGTCGAGGGTTAGTAAGAGAGAGGAGGAAGAAGACGAGGTTTTGAAGGAGTGGAAGAAGAAAATTATGAAGGAGGCCAAGAGATTTGACGAATTAAAAAAGTCCTGAATTTCTCATGGCACTATGTGCGATAAATAGTCTACGACATTTTGCAACCTAACAACCTCGTTTGAAAGTCATTTTTAATGTCGCTCGTGAGAATCGCCTTCACCGAACTGGTCTCTACGAGGTACTCAAACGCCGCACGTCAAAACAACAAGTACAGTAAAACAACTGCTAAGTCTTGAAAGATTATCTAAGACTCTGGTTCTACGACAACGGCCGTACCGTAAGCCACTACTTCGGCCGCGCCGCTCATTACAGCCGAGGTCGTGAATCTAACACCTATGACGGCGTTAGCGCCCAAGCCCTTGGCCTTCTCGACCATCCTCTTTACTGCCTCATCCCTCGATTGGGCTAATAGCTCTGTGTACTCCTTGATCTCGCCGCCAACTATGTTCCTCAAGCCTGCTAAGATGTCGCGCCCGAGGTGCCTCGCTCTTACAACGCTCCCGCTCACCATCCCCAGTACCTTCTTGATCCTGTAACCAGGCAAGTACTCGGTAGTCGTCACTACGAAATCACTTTTCATACGCTTTCCACCTCTCCGTCTACATCATCTGAGTTATAGATATCCTTTTCTATCAATTCACTGAGGTCGCAATAGCCTGCACGTATAGGCGTAGACGGGCATCACCATGGCGAGAACGATTAAGGCAAGCGACCCCTCTATAATCCACGGACCCTCCAATAGCATGGCGATGAAAGTCGCCGCCGTGTTCAGGAGGAAGTGGAGCAATATGGTCGTTGGGAGCAACAGTGCCAAGGGCCTCCCGATGACAGTAAGCGATATCATCAACGTCATGGCTAAGTGGAAGGCTGTAGCTATGTTCCTCTCCACAGCTCCTGGGACGAAAACGGTCCAGTCGTAGCCAGTCATGGCTGCTGCGAAGGGGACTTGAAGTGCGTAGATCATCAGCGCTTCCGTCAGGCCCCACCCTAAACCGATAGAGGCCGAGGAGCGCAAGTTCTTTACAGTGTGAGTCCTGCTCCTCACGACGAAATATCTAGCCGTCTCCTCGAAAAGACCAGCCATCAGCGACGCGTAGAAGGTCCTCGCGTAGATTTCGAGCCCTCGTGCGAGGATTAAAAGGGGCAATCTAGCCAGCAGAGCAACAAACCAGCCAGCTCCTCCGAGTAAAGCGTTTATCCAAAGGCTTGAGCTCCTTCTTGATATTGCTATTAGCGCGACGAGCCCTGGACCAAGTGCTAAAATTATGGGCAAGGCTAAGGCGGGATCAGGCAACCCTGCTACCTCTCAAACGCTGGTAGACCTTCTTTGATCTCTGATCTTTAGGAAATATTTTTTGCGACCTTAAACCTCCTTCTCTTGGGGCGAGTAAATGGTCGAGAACAGGTACGTCTTGTACAGCTTAACTGCCGGGACCATCGCCGGAGCCTTCTCGTCGGTGACGACGACCTTAATGCTTGGCGGCGCGATCGAGGACCTCATGCGCGAGCTGGTGCATCAGCAACTGTTATGGAGCGGCATACCTCAAGAGAAAATCCCCGAGATAGTTGCCAAAGCCGTAGAGTCCTTGAAGTGGACTTACTGGCTCATACCCCTAGGACCCATAATAAACATGTTGTTCCTCGGCGCTTTGCTCGGCTTGCTCTTGGACTTCTTAGTCAAGAAGCTTAGGAGACAGTACGTTGCCTCACTGCTGACCGGAACTGCCTTCGTAGTGTTGTTTCAATTGTTGCCACTACTATTGTTGGAAGCGGTCTACGGCTCGTGGTTCACCGAGCTCTTAAACAAGTATGTGGGGATGCCTCTAATGATCGCACCATCTGTGCTGTACACCGCGTTGCTAACGATCTTCAGCTCCGTTAAAGGTCCGTGGACTAGATGGGGCGAGGCAAAGCCGAAGATGTATTAACGATGTAACAGGAGAAGCTGAGTTCGACTAAGTGACTTAGGAACCCCTTGATCGCTGCGAGCTAGAGAAGCTTCAGGTAAAGACGTCGACAAGACCACGTAGCGGTCCCCTATAATTCTCCACACATCTAATCGAGCCCGCTTTAGCTTATTTATCATTTGCGTTAGCATGAACGTTAATGCTCTGCCGAAATGCTAGATCCTTTGTGCGGCCTTCTATAGCGCTCCTCGAAGTCCTCTCTAAGCCCCGTTGCTCTGAGGCTAACCCCTTTTCTTCAATGCCTAGCTTGATAGCTTTCAATGCAAGTTTAGAGCTTAGCGACGTCGTGACATCAGCGCCTAGCCTCCAGGAGTTGAATTTCACGTTCCCGCCACTTGCAACTTTGCAATCGATGCACTCGTTCCAGAAGCCGTTGCCATCATCTAAGAGACCTATCTGGATCATAATAATTCTCAAGAACTCCGAGAAGCCTGCCATCGCTTTAAGTAAAGACCTTGCCCTTTAGGGTGAAGCCGTCAGCATGCAAAGTCGAAGGAAACAGATGCCGTCTTAAATATTGTCACGCAAAAATTGGGTGATAATAGTCATCGCGATTTCTCGTTGGTAAGGACCTCCTTAATTTTCATTAAGATGGACTTGTGGCGCTCTTCGTCTTCTGCTATTAATTCAAGCGTAGCTTTGTAAAGCTCTAGGCCCCTCTCACTCTTACGTGACGCTAGTTGCAGTATCCTTGAGTTTATTAACATCAAGTACTCCTCGCCGGCGAAGCCCTCGACGTCCTCCATACTCTCGATGACTGACAGCAACTCTTCAGGCCTTATCTTCTCTTTACGAAAAGCCATGACCGTCGCGCTTTCGACGATTTTTCTCCATACCTCGCCCATCTGCTCACGACATGCCTCCAAGTCTACTTTGGCCTTAGTGGATAAGCTCTTGGCTATTTCTCTTAAGACCTTTGAGTGCTTGAAGCTATCATAAGCTATGGAGAGTAGCAGGGGTTTGACCTCTTTTTCGACGGTTAAGAGAGCCATGCGGCGATAGGCTCTCGCAACTGCGTCTTCGAGGATGCTACAACAATGCGCGTATCTAGCGAAGTCGTCTACGGTAAGGGGGTTTGACAACGGTCCCACCTCGATAGAAATAGTTACTTGGAGGCCTTAAACTCTGCCTCTTCTAGCAGAGCCTCATAAGCACGCAATCGATGACCCGCTAAGGGAAAAGGTACTCGTCTACCGTCGTAAGCCCAAGGGCCTGGAGAATAAAGACGCTGACAAGCAAAGAGAAGAGAACAGTGGTTAGCACGCACTTTTATGGTGTGACACCGTTTAATCCAAGACGAAGAGGATAAATATCGTCCAGCTTACCTGTGATTCGAGCTCCATGTGTTTAGACGCCATCACGGTCATGTTAACGTCTATGTTTGCTGGCTTCTTAGGCTCGCTCATTGGCTTGGGCGGCGGCACGATAGTTATTCCCATTCTGACCCTTCTAGGCGTCCCTCTTAAGCAGGCTATAGCGAACAGCATGATAACCCTCATAGCGACTTCTAGCGGCTCCGCATCGGCCTACGTCAGAGAGAGGCTTACCAACGTCAAAGCAGCTATGTACTTAGAAATATTCACGGTGATAGGAGCGATAGTCGGCGCAACCATAGCGCTTCTAGTGCCGAGCAGGTACCTATACTTCTTCTTCGCAGCCTTCCTCTCCAGCTCTTTTTACGGGATTAGAAGAAAGATGCTAGTGAAGACTCCTAACCACGACGCGGCCCAAGATAGGTTTTCTAAGTGGCTAGAACTCGAGGGCTCTTACTACGATGAAAGCTTAGGCAGGGTCGTCAATTATAAGATCGTAAAGGCACATGTTGGGGGCCCGGCTATGATCGTTGCTGGACTGGCTGCCGGGATGCTTGGGATAGGAGCTGGCGCCTTTAAGGTAGCGATACATGAGCTCATACTCAAGATGCCGCCTAAGGCGTCTAGCGCCACGAGCAACTTCATCATAGGCATGACAGCGCTAGCAGGCTCAACGGTGTTCATAGCTTCGGGGCTAGTAAACGTAGTCCTAGCGGGCTCGATAGCAGTAGGAGCTACGGTGGGCTCAATGACGGGATCAAGGCTTCTTCCGAAGATAGGCGACAAGACCATTAGGATCCTATTCCTATCAGTCTTAATCTACTTGATTTTACAGATGGTATACAAGGGGGTCACATCTCCTTGAAGAGGCCAGCCTTAGAGAAAATCATAAGCTACATACTGATAGTAGGGGTAATGACTTCGCTAATAATGGAAGCGGTAGGCCTTGTATTGTATGCGATGGACAAAGGGACGACCGAAATAGACTTAAGCGATCCCGAGGCTTACATAAGCTCTCAAGACTTCTTCGCATACGTCATCGGCGTGGCGACATTAACTCTCAGTGACTTCAACTACGCCAGCGTGATGGCTCTTGGCTTGGCGCTTCTCATGCTCACGCCGTACCTTAGAGTCGTGGCATCTGTGATATACTTTGCTTTTTCCCGCAACTACAAGTACGTAGTGATAACGCTCATCGTCCTCGCCATGCTTACGGTGAGCCTCATAACTCATTAACGCGCTCGTTCTGTGAGGCCTCACGTTAACCATGAGGGCAAATCAGGGACTCTAGATACAATTCCCAATGGCTTGCGTTATAGAGTTCGCTGACGTGCTATGGATGTGCTGTAAAAGTTTTTTAGTCTCTAAGCGTTAGAGGAGTGTCACGATTATTTGAGGTGCCAAGGGATGGTGAAGTTCAAGCAGACCGAGGAGATCCTTAAGATCATGAGAAATCGTGAATTTGTCAGAAACATCGGTACCCTAGCTCATGTAGATCATGGTAAGACGACCCTCAGCGACAGTCTGTTGATGGCGGCCGGCATGATCTCTCCTAAAGTGGCTGGCAAGGCCTTAGCGCTCGATTATGTCGAGATAGAGCAGCTTAGGCAGATGACCGTTAAGGCTGCCAACGTGTCCCTATATCATGAGTGGGAAGGTAAGCCCTACGTCATTAACTTGGTCGACACCCCTGGCCACGTCGATTTTACAGGTCACGTGACTCGTAGCTTACGCGTTATGGACGGGGCCATTGTCGTGGTCGACGCCGTAGAGGGCGTCATGACCCAGACGGAGACTGTCGTCAGGCAAGCCATGGAGGAGCGCGTCAGGCCTCTCTTATACATCAACAAGGTCGACCGCTTGATTAAGGAGCTCAAGCTCAGCGCTAACGAGGTCCAGCAGAGGTTTGTGGGCATCATCAGAGACTTTAACGCTTTGATAGATCTATACGCCGATCCTGAGTTTAGGAATAACTGGAAGGTCGATCCAGCAAAGGGTCAAGTGGCTTTCGGCTCAGCCCTTCATAAGTGGGGTTTGACAATCCCCATCGCTCAGCAAAAGGGCGTAAGGTTCAGCTACATCGTCGACGCCTATGAGAGGGGTTACTACGACAAGCTCGCTGAGGACTTCCCCCTCTACGCTGCCATCTTGGACATGGTTGTTGAGCACGTTCCCAACCCCGTGGAGGCCCAGAGATATCGACTTCCCAAGATTTGGAGGGGCGACCTCGACTCTCCCGTAGGTAAGGCAATGCTGAACTGTGACGACCAAGGTCCCCTGGTAGTATGCGTGAGCAAAGTCGTGGCCGACCCTCATGCTGGCTTAGTGGCGACAGGTCGTGTTTTTAGCGGAACGGTCGAAGAGGCTCGCGAGGTCTACTTGATGATGGCTAGAGCTACGGAGAGGATTACACAAGTCGGCCTCTACATGGGTCCTTATCGCGAGGTCTGCGAGAGCGTAACCGCTGGCAACATTGCCGCCATGCTCGGCTTGGAGCATGCTAGGGCTGGGGAGACGGTCATAGATCCCGCGCTGAAGGGTAGCATGATTCCATTCGAGAGGCTCCGCTACATTAGCGAGCCCGTCGTAACTATCGCCATCGAGCCCAAGAAGAGTAGCGACCTCCCGAAGCTCGTCGAGGCCCTCAGGAAGATGGCCATAGAGGATCCGACCCTCCACGTCAAGATAAACCAAGAGACGGGCGAGTACCTGATAGCTGGCATGGGCCAGCTCCATTTAGAGATAGCTCTTTGGGACCTCAAGCAGAGGACGGGGATTGAGGTCGTCACCTCCCCGCCCATAGTCGTTTATCGAGAAAGCATAAGGAAGAGCGTGGGTCCCTTCGAAGGCAAGTCTCCCAACAAGCACAACAGGGTCTACGTAGTCGTCGAGCCCCTGAACGAGGAGACTCTCCGCCTCTTGGAGATGGGCAAGATCTACGACGACCAGGACTGGCGCGAGCGTGCCAAGATCTTGAGGGAGGAAGCTGGCTGGGACGCCGACGAAGCTAGGGGTATATGGGCTATCGACGACTTCTTCAACATATTTGTCGACGCCACAAAAGGCGTCCAGTACTTAAGGGACGTCAAGGACACCCTGATCTCAGGGTTCAGATGGGCCTTGGCCGAAGGCCCCCTTTGCCATGAGCCTTGCCGTGGAGTCAAGGTTAAGCTGGTCGATGCCCTAATCCACGAAGACCCAGCCCACCGCGGTCCGGCACAGCTCATGCCAGCCCTTCGAGACGCAACCTTCGCGGCCTTCTTGTCCGCTAGACCTACGCTTCTGGAGCCAGTCTTGAAGATCGAGGCCAAGTGCCCCGCCGACTACATATCTGGGCTGACTAGGGTATTGATGACTAGGCGCGGCAAGATCGCGAGCTTAGAGTCTCAGGAGCTACTAATGATTTTGAAAGGCGAGATCCCTGTCGCTGAGACCTTCGACCTAGCAAACGAAATTAGGAGCGCTACCGCTGGGCGTGCCTTTTGGGCCACAGAGTTCAAGGGTTGGCAACCCGTCCCAGAGTCCATGCTTCAGGACTTGATACTGAAGATACGTGAGAGGAAGGGCTTACCGAAGACTATTCCAAAGCCAGAGGACTTTATGCCCCTATAGCCCAATGACCGTTCAATTAAGGCTTGGGAGGCCTATTGTCGCACAGACTAATAGACTACCCGGCTCTCGCTAAGCAAGGTTGATCGCCTCCTCACTTTCTGACAAATTCTCCTCACTCATTTCGTCAAATGGTGTGTTGCCTATGGATTGCACGACGGTGCTCGTGAACGGCCTTCTAACCTACGACTCTGGCAAGACCTATGTCGCTACGGCTTTGGCCAAAGCGCTCATCGAGAGGGGGTTAAAGGTCTCAGTCTTCAAACCTCTTGCTGGCCACTCTGCTTGGTACCAATTCAACACCTTGCTACACAGCTTAGAGCACGGAGTTTTGGTCGGCGAGGACGTGCTAAAGTACAAGGAGCTATTGAACTTGAGCCTAGACTTCGAGCTAGTGAACCCCGTAGACCTCCTTTTAGCCCCTTTAGACCCTAATTACTTTAAGAAAGTAGGAGACTATCTGGAAGCCCTTTGCAATCAGTTTGAGCAACTAATCATGGCAAGGATTAGTGACTGCCGTAATAGAACCACGAGGTACTACGTCGTTGAGGGCAATGCCTCAAGAGTAGTTCCTGGGCTAAGGCCTTGGGTTGAGAGATTAATTGGAAGGTTTAAGCCCGAACCCATTACGGCAAAGCGTTTTTTCGCCGACATACTGAATTCACGTGACGCTATAGAGTCGCTGGACTACGCCTTCAACACCCTTAAGTCGAGGGCCGACGTTCTCGTGGTAGAGTCCTTTAATGATGCGGCGGTTCCCCTCATGAACCTCTTAAACGACGTCGACGTTGTGTTGACCGTTACGCCCGGCTACCTCTTCAGGTTGGACCCCGAGGACTTTAAGAAAGTTGTGAAGTCGTTCTACTCGAAGCTCGGCGAAAGAGGCTTGACCTTGAGCTTGATCTTTGATAGCATCGACGTTAAATCGAAGATTTCCTTGCCGATCGCAAGCTCAGTAAATGAGCTTGCAACTTTTATTTCACGACATCTTGAGTCCTTGTTGAGCACCTGAGCGCTAGCTAGGGCAGTTTCTGGCCTTAAGCCCTCAAGTCACAAAAGGCCTCGCAAGAACCAAAAGCCTATAAGAGCTCTTAAGAAGGGCGGACCCATTTTACTAGTTCAGAGAAGGTTGCTCGGTGACATAAAGCCTGAGACTAGCAGGGCTCAGGCGCTACTAGAGGATGCCGTGAACGGTAAAGGGGGACGCTAAGAGCAGGAGGTACTTTATCTAGGACATAGGACATGCACTTCGGACATTTACGCACTACGTAAAAAGACGTGACCAAATGACGACGTTAAAGGGGCAATACGTTAACTAGTGCGACTCCAAATACTAAAGTAGCAAGTAGCGAGTAAAGGTAAACGTCCTTCCTCTTATACATCGTAAGCTTAGCATCCATAGTCGGTGGGCCGTAAATCGAGTAGGACTCTGCAAGGCCTCGTGATGTTAAAAATGATAGAAGAGTCAGTGGCACGGCTATTTTGTAGGGCTTCTTGCCTTTGTACTTCAACTTTATGGTCGTAGCTGCTTCTGAAAGGCAATAGAGCGTAGTGGGTATTTGCAACAGCATCATTGAGAGGGCCAAGGCTTGTCTATCAAGGCTAAGCTTACTCATCAAGCTCCTCAACTCTCGCAACGATATTAACTGAAACGGTAATGAGAAACCTAAGAAGAGGACTACGAGCCTCAGGGCGCCTGGCACTATTTGGACTGGGTTTGGGGCCAGCCATCCGAATAGATAGCTCATGTAAAAGACTAAAGTACCAGTGATTGCGAAGACCACTATCAGCTTCAGCCCGGCTAAGACTCCTCGTATCCCTCTCATGTGTGATGCTAAGCAGAGCTCGAAGGAAAATATGAGAGTCAGTCTTACAATTTCAGTCAATATGTTTCGAGAAAGAAAGCGAGTAATCAACAGCAGAGCTATGATCGTAGAAGCTGCTAGGGTCCTAGCCAGTGTGCTATAATCCTCTAGCTTTTTAGAGTAAGTGAGCATGTACGATAGTTCTCTAAGCACCCTCCACACCCACGAGCTCCCTATAGAGCTTGGAAGCGTAAGTTAGTGACGTGGTCCCAGTAGTGCCCATCTCCGTTAGCTTACCAGTCTCTAGCCTATAGAGCTTGGTCCAGTAAGGAACCTCTATGGCGTCGAGGTTGCTAGTCGCCACTACGACTGTGGTGTTGCTCTTGGCCAACTGCTCCAGCAATTCAAGCCTGTCCTCGTACGTCAACCCCGAGAATGGCTCATCCAAGAGCAAGACGCCGATGTCTAACGTGGAGGCGAGCCCTACTGCTAACTTGACCATCTGGCCATAGCTCAAGTTAAAGGGGGATGACTCGGGATCTACGCCCAATCTCCTTACAACGTCCAGCCCTAGCCCCACCTTAGACTTCATCCCCCTGACCTTGAACATCTCCATAACCTCCTTCTCGACCGTGCTCTCCGTGTAGAAGAGAGCAATGTTTTGGGGCACGTAGAGCGTACTGGCCCTCCGCAGGACTTGTCCTTTGTGGGGCTTTAAGTATCCGGCTAAGATTTTCAAGAGCGTCGTCTTGCCCTGACCATTGAGGCCATAAATTAGAACAGCATCTCCTCTGCGCAACTGCATGCTTACGCCCTTAAGTACGTAGTCCCCTCTAATATCGTACTTAAAGTACAAATTCCTAGCCTCTAGTAAAACGTCTTCACAATTAACCCCTTTCTCTGAGCGAAAGCCATAAAGTAATCGGCAGGGGGGTGCCTCAAGCGCTAGTGATGCCTTATCGGTCACGTCTACGAGCCTGCCGCCCTTGAGCACATAGACTTTGTTGACGTACTTCAATAGCGGTATGAACCTGTGTTCAAAGATTATCGCGGCCCTCTTGAGTCTCCTCAGAGTCTCGAGTAGCCTCACGAAGTCTTTCACGCCTTGATCGTCAAGCCACATCAACGGCTCGTCAAAGATAAAGAGCATGGAATCAGAAATTAGTGCCTTCGCTACTAAAGCCCTCCTAGCTTCTCCACCAGAAATCTCAAAGAAGTACCTCTCAGTCAACCCTCTTATGCCAGTAGCATCCATGGCTTTGTTAAGTACGTCGCTGGCCAGTCGTTCGTTGCTGTGTACTTTTAGGGCATGGCTGTATAGATCATCGCCGACAAGCGGCTCGACGAAGTAGAGGTAGGGGTTTTGACCGATGAGTGCCACGCGACGAATTAGTGCTTCGTAATTCCCCTCGTTAACCTCCGTCCCGTTTAATATGATCCTCCCCTTTATGTCGCACTCGTAGATCGTCTTTGCCAGCCCGGTAATCGCTCTAGCCAGAGTTGTCTTGCCAGACCCCGTCTCTCCTATTATGAGGACTCGCTCCTCTCTATTCACTTGTAGGTCTACTCCCCTCAGGATCCAATCACTATTTGGGTACCTAACCCATAGGCCCACAACCTCGAGCACTAGCTTGCTTTCCCTCATTTCAAATACCCCGACCTCTTCAATATCGCGTAAACCGTGATTGAGGCGGAAGCCACTATTAGTGCTAACGTTAAGTTGAAGACGGCTATGTGGGGCATGTAAATAATGACGAATGCCTCAGCCTCTCTGAGGTCCTTTACCCAGCCGGCCCAAACCAACCAGTACGGCGTGACTATGTAGTTTGCAAGCGACATTACGACGACCCTAGAGAGGAGGGCCGCTGTAGTTGCTAGTGTGGTAGCGGCCCTTGCCGAAATTCTCTTTGAGGCCGCTCCATGTATTAATGTCAACGGGGCAAATGTCGAGGCCTCGCTCAAACACTTCATGGCCATGCCTATGGCATCGAAGCCAAGCGCGACTGAAGCTATGTAGTAGAGCGGTAGGAGGCCAAAGACATACTTGAGGGAGACGAAAGCCATTAGCGTTAGCGGAATACCAGAAACGTCGTACTTCAAGAATGGGGCTGGCGGATAAGGCAGTTCAAATACCTTAAGTACGACAGCTAATGCCGTGAGGCCAGAGAGGTAAGATACTGTCTTCAGGCTCACTGCGTTTGGGGCCCTGTATACAGACGCCTTAGACATGGTGTTTCACTTCGCGATTACGCATATCATGAAGTCACTAATTATTTAAGAGTTATTACTTAAAAAAGGGTAAATAATGTACTCTCTAAGATCGAGGTCACTGCTCTCCCACTAGCTATGGCTTGGCTTGCTGACTTGACGACAGTTTTTCCCCTTTCCCACTCACGCTACGCTTAGGTGGTCCTGTGGAAGCCTTTACCGTAGAGATAATAACTGTGGGAAACGAACTCCTAAGTGGGCGAGTGGTAAACACTAATGCCTCTTGGATCGCTGACCGCGTCACCAGATTGGGAGGGCTGGTCAAGAGGATTACAACCGTGAGCGACGACGTCGGAGAGTGTAGTGCGGTCATAAGGGAGGCCTTAGCTCGTAGGCCCAAGTTAATAATTACGACAGGAGGTCTGGGTCCGACGTTCGACGACAGAACCCTCGAGAGCATAGCCATTGCCTTGGGCATTCCCCTAGAACTTAACGAAGAAGCGTTGCGCATGGTCAAAGAGAAGTATAGAGAAGACGTAACACCTTCTAGGCTCAAGATGGCTAAGCTCCCAAGAGGGGGTAAGCCCCTCTATAACCCCGTGGGAACGGCTCCTGGATGCCTGATAGAAGTCGACGACATGATCATCGTGGCTCTTCCGGGCGTGCCATCGGAGATGAAGGCCATGTTTGAGGTGCACGTCGAGCCAATCATTTTGAGGCTTTCTCGTGTGGCATATGCTTCGAGACTTGTTAGAGTGGACATGATCGAAGAGTCTTCTCTGGCACCAATAGTAGAGGAGGTCATAAAGAGGTGCAAGGCCGTGTACGTGAAATCGCATCCCAAGAGGGACGGAAAAACATACATAGAAGTTGAAGTGTCATCTAGAGCGCCGACGACGGAGGAGGCCGAAGAGAACGTCGCGGCGGCCTGTAAGTTGCTCAAAGAGCTGGTAGCGAGATCGAGCGCTAAGGCCCAGGAGCTCTAGGGGCCATGCTATTGCCAAATCTCTTGCTAATGCAGTGGGATCGATCACGTGGTGAGGGACAACCTCGCAGCTAAGCCCGCTAACCTCCTCAAGGCTTCCCTCTTTTCCCTCCAGTTGACGCTAGACTTGTCGACCGCCTCCTCTAAGAAGCTTATGGCTTCGTCCATTCGTTTTACGTCGACTGGATGTGGCAGACCGTCCTTTCCGCCAAAGGCGAAGGAGTACTTAACCGGGTCTCTCCAGCTCAACTTTGCCCCAAATATCAGCTCTGCTATTAGCGCCAAGCTCCTTATGGTCAGGGGCCCCATGCCCTCTATTAACAGAAGCTCCTCGAAGCTCGAAGGGCTCAGCTGAAGGGCTTTCTCTAGCGCGAGCCAGTTGACGAATCGTGGGAGCTTGTAGACCTCTACGTCTATAACGTCTTGTCTCCGGAGCCAAGCATCCAGCAGCCCTCTTGTCTTAGCCATAGCGGCTTTTAGAAGCCTGCTGACCTTTTCGGGCCCCTCTTTGGCGACATCAACGCAAAGCCTTCTAGCCTCTGAGCTCTCTTTGTCGGTCAGGTTCAAGACATGGTTGTGAACCACGCTCCCCACGATTCCCTTGTGGGGCTCTTCGCTGAAGCTCTTGAGCTCGGTTGAGAGCCAGTGAAACCTCCTGGCGAACCTCTCTAAAGGTCTCATGCCTTGTTGTATCACGGCCCAAGAACCGTCTTCAGCTATAAAGAATGTGTGGTGGTAGAGCTGATAGCCAGCTTGTATGGCCGACGTATCTATCTTGGCCACAAGCCTGCTAATCCTGACAAAGCTCGAGGCCTCGTCCTCCATTCCATAGGACTTGCATACGTAGACTATCTCCTGAGGCGTGAGTCTCGAGGCCTTGCCCTTCCCTCCGCATGCCCTCACCCCCAACTCCTTTTCCCTCAGCGCCTCCTTGATCGCTGCGCATGTAACGGTCGTGGTGCCACTACTGTCCCAGTCATAGCCCAAGGCACACGCTAAGGCCTGAAACCACAGGGGGTCGGCGATCTTCTCTAAGAGCCCTAAGGGGCCGTACTCGTCGACGACGATAGCCAGCACGCACTTCGCTAGCTTGACCATCCTCTCATAGAGCCATCTAGGCGCTTTGCCGTCATGTAACGGTAAATCGAAGGCCCTCCTGTATGTCATTGAAATTACTTTAACGAGCAGAGCTTTAAGCCTTTCAATCCATCCTCTTTAAATCTTATATAACTGACAAAGCCCATAGCTTTTCTGGGAGATGAGCCTGTTACGATTAGGAGCTAAGGAGTTATGGAGGGAATTGATGAAATAGACCTAAAGATCCTCAGAATGTTGCAAGAAAACGCCAGAACACCCTTTTCAAAAATAGCTTCCAGCATCGGGGTTAGCGAAGCCACTGTTCACCTCAGGGTCCAGAAGCTCAAGAGGCTGGGAGTTATTAAGGGATTTAGAGCGACGATAGACCCGGCAAAGGTTGGGAAGGGGCTTACTGCTATAGTTCTGCTAAAGGCCGATCCCCTAAAGTTCAAAGAGGTTTTAAAGAGAGTGGCCTCAATAGACGACGTCTACGAGGTCTACGACGTCACGGGCGAGTACTACGCCGTCTTGAAAATAAGGACTAGCACTAGGGAGAGCTTGGCCAAGATAATAGACAAGATAGGAGAGATCGAGGGAGTGACGTCGACCCAAACCATGGTGGTCCTGCGCACGATAAAGGAAGAGGATGTGATAAACTTCTAGTCAAAGCTGGAAAAAGCTCTTCGAGTTCGAGTACAACACCTCGTATGTTTCGTTTAAGTCTATCTTCTTGATCTCAGCTATCTTAGTGGCCGAGATCACCACGTTTGAGGGCTCGTTCCTCTTCCCCGGCTCGGGGCCTAGTACGGGGGCGTCGCTCTCGACCATCAAGTACTCTATGGGGATGGACTTCACAAGCTTGACCTTTTGCTGAGACCTCATTACTGAAGGAGGTATCGAGAACATGAAGCCCCTAGAAACGCCTTTTAAGGCCCATCCGCTGCTTCCATCGAAGGCGTGCATCAGAACCCTATCATAGCCCTCTTTTGCTATGACCTCGATGGCATACTTCCCAGCACTCCTTGAGTGAACTATTAAAGGTAGCTTCAACTCCGAGGCTACGTTGATCCAGAACCTAAAGATCTCGACTTGTCTTTCTCGCTCTCCTCCTTTCACGTAAAAGAAGTCTAAGCCTACCTCTCCTATGGCCACAATTTTGTCGCGAAGCCTCTTTATTTCACGAGCGACCCCTTCCGCGTCGATCGCTGAGAGGTTCAACGGGTCAAACCCAGCTGACACCCTAACGCAACCATACTTCTTGGCTATACTCAACGCCTTCTCTAACTCTCGCATGTTTAGCGCAGAGGTGATGATGATTTCAACACCGCTATTCAGAGCCCTTTCTACGACCTCGTCTCTGTCGCCGTCAAAGACCTCATCGTGTAAGTGACAATGGACGTCAATAAACCTTGGCCCTCCTCTCCTCGACATACCTCCCTCTCCTCCTTATCTCTTGGACTTTCTTCAAGACCCTCTCTACTCTAGCGCCCACGACCTCTCTATAACCTCTCAAGAATTCTTCGAAGAACTCCTTTACCTTGTTGTAGTGAGTGCTCTCGAGGGCTCTCAGCATTAAGTGCACGTCTGTCCCTATGGCCTCTAATTCCCCAGTTCTTTCTGCTAGACCGAAGTCTACGAAGAACGGCTTCTCAGTCTCAGGGACGACTATGTTTGCGGGGGTTAAGTCTCCGTGGACTATGTGGTTGACATGCATCTTGCCGACGTAAAAACCGACCAACCTAAAGAGAGAAGCAACGTCGTAGCCTCCTAAGGCTAGTTCCTTTAGGGTCGGCCCGGGCACATATTCCATTATTATGACTCCCTCCTCTGGGTCTACGTCGTATATAGCTGGGACTGGGACGCCGCACATCCTAGCGTGGAACATCATTGTGACCTCATGAGAGGTCCTAGCCTTCCGGATGTAGTCGTCGAGTTCCTTGGCTCTATATGGCTTTGGAACCCTCTTCTTTAATATCGCTGGCAAGCCCAAGAAGTCTATTAAGTAGAGCTCTGCCTCAGCGCCCTTCTTTATCATCTGCCCCTTGAATCCAAGGTATATCGACTTCATCGAGCCTCCACCTAGGCCTCACGTAACTCTTCTCTACCTCTATTGTAACCCCATGCGTGTAGGCGAGTACGCCAGTCCAAGCTATCATGGCGCCGTTATCTCCAGCAAGATCTTTGGGCACAACCCCAAACTTAGCGCCATGCTCTCTTGCTATCATCTCCAGCTTTCTCTGAAGCTCGTTGTTGACCGCCACCCCGCCAGTTAACACGAGCTCCTCCTTCTCAGTGTAGGCCAGAGCTCTCTCAACCACTTCAGCTAACATTGAGAATGCGTACTCTTGCAAGCTATAGCACAGGTCCTCAATCTTGTGGCCCTCTCTCAAGAGCCTAATGGCGGCGGTTAGAAGTCCCGAGTACGACACGTCTTGTCCTTTAACTATATAAGGTAACTTAAGCAACTTTTCCCCTCTTTTTGCAAGCTCTTCGACCCTAGGTCCGCCTGGGTGGGGCAAGCCAGCTTCTCTGGCAAACGTATCGAGTAGATTGCCAAGCGCTATGTCGAGCGTTTCTCCGAACACTCTGTACCTTCCATCCGAGTACGCTGCTATTATCGTGTTACCTCCTGAGACGAAGACTATCAGGGGATCCTTGAAACCTGTCGTGAGCTTAGCCACCTCTATGTGCGCGACGGCGTGGTTTACTGGGACTAGCGGCTTGTTATAAGCAACAGCCAGCGCTCTGGCTATGGTGGCGCCGACTCTGAGGCAAGGTCCCAGACCAGGCCCCAAGGAGACTGCTATGGCGTCTATGTGCTCCAAATCAAGCTTGGCCTCAGCCAGAGCCTTCCTAATGACCTTAGGGGCCACGTCGGAGTGATGCTGAGAGCTCTCCCTAGGATGTATACCTCCCTTAGTGGGGATGTACGTATCGTTGACATTCGCTAAAACGCTACCATCGGAGTCGACTATCCCACATCCAAAGGTGTGCGCCGTAGACTCTATGCCTAACACGACTACCTTGCGCAACGATCATCCTCCAGTTACTTTTCGCTTTTCTCTCCTCCCCTTTTTCCGAAGTTCCTGGCCTTTATATACTGAGGCTCGACCTCCTGCAGCGCCTTCTCATCTCTATACACATGAACATGGGCTTCTGTAACGTTAGTCCCAGCGATAGTCTTTAAGCTCTTGATCACTATAAGGTTTTGAGGGGCGCTAAACATCGAAGACACGAGCTCCCTCACCTCACCTCTTGTAGGCGTCCTAGCGCCAGCGTGGTGTATCCGTAGGATTAGCTCCCTCCTATTTAGGACCTTGTTTTCTACGTCTCTCAACACTTTAACTTGGTATTGTAGCATCATCGAGCTCTACCTCCATCATAGACATTAGCAGTTCTTTAGCCTTCTCCTTTTTATCTTTATCCACCTTTATCAGCACTACCCCAACACCTGGCTGACCGTAAGCTACTATCGCCCCTTCAGGCAAAGCAAGTATTGAGGGTATTACCAATAGGTCCTCTTCCCCCCTTACTACTACGAGCCCTCCTTCTTCAAGCGCTTTGCCTATCTCCTCTACCATCGTGGAAACTATGTGACCCGGAGGGTTTACCACTTCACATACCACTCTCATGCATTTTTTTAAATCGACCTGATAGGGCCCTCTCAGGGTCCTCATATCGATTATCGCTACTCTAGGCTTTAGCCCCCTCTTGAGAAACGTATAAGTAGTCACGTCCCCTACCGTTACAACCAGGTCAGCCCTCATGCCCTCTAATGTTTCTTCTAATTTCCCTGACTCTACCTCGTTGTTCGTGATCACTAGACCCCAAGGCCTGCTAAGATCTCTCCTAAGCTCTTCACTGACTTTAAAAGCCTTGAGTCTCAAAGCCTTCACCTGCATTTAATGGCGTATCTACCAGGCTTTGTCAGGTTCAAGGTCTTGGCGATAACAGAGTTTTCGGGGTCGAAGACTATGACGATGCCGCTCCAGTCAGACGTGAACTCGCTCGATTTGCAGTTAGGACATATACTCGCTTGAGTTAGGAGAAGAGTTTTACACCTCAAGCAGCACTTGAATCGAGCCGAAGTCCTCTTGCTCACCTCTCCTTCACCTTGGCAGGAGCCTTCTCCTTTTTCAGATCTTCCGCGATCCACTCCAACTTCCCTAGAAACGGTTGCCTCATAGTCAAGCCGACCTTGACGTCGCTCAACCTCATTCCGGTCATGCTAACGGTCACGACCCTGGCTCTCACGCTATCACCCTTCGAGAGCTTTCTCCTAGTCTGCTTGCACAGGAGCTCGCTCTTCTTCTTGTCGTAGGATATGTAATCGTCTGCCACTTGAGATATGTGGACCAGTCCGTCTATTGGTCCTATTCTCACGAAGGCCCCAAAGTCCACCACTTCCACTACCTCTCCTTCCACTACCTCTCCCTCCGCGGGGGCGTAGACTAGGGCCTCGAACCTAACCTTGTGATAGCTCGCGCCGTCCCCGGGCACTATTTTACCTACGGGAGAGACCTTCACTCCCAATATCGCGACTATTATCCCGAGGCCCTTTATTACTACTCCCTCATACGTGGACCTCAGGCTGTCGAACGCGACGTCTTCGAGCTTCTCGTTAAATCTGCTGGGCGGGATCCTAACCTCGTCCGAAATAGTGGCCAAGTAATACATGATTTTCCACCATGAGGTTAAATGCTGAGCGCCGTGTGAGTTTAGAGACCTTGTACCTTTTTGTATTAAACTTTTTGTAAAACAGGTTAAGGCTGGTAGCCTTCTAGCTCAAACCTGCCATCGCCCTTCATGTACACGACGCTTACGCCGCCTTCTCTCAACCTTCGCCTTAACCTCCTATCGTTTGTCGCGACTACGTAGCCCTCTCTCCTAGAGATCTTGACTATAACGTCGTCGACTGCCCCCTCGCCATCCTCAACGACTTCAAACCCCCCTTTCTTCACGTACTCTAGGACAGCGCGAGCTATTCGAGCGGCCTTTCGTCTCTTGTCGGAGCTCGCCATCCTCTCAAGCTCTCGAAGTTGCGCTCTCAGGATGACTGGCCTGACCTTGGTCTCAAGCAACCCTTCAACTCTCTCAACAACATTTATGGGCCTCTCAAAAATAGCCATCAAGAAGTTTGTGTCGAAGAGCACCTTAGTTGCGATTTTGCCTCCACTCCTCACCTGATTATTCCGTACCCTATGAGCCTAAACCTGCCGGATATCTGGCGACTTATCGCTACTCTAGTTCCTGGCTCTGCGCATACTGGCCTACGTAGCTTCACCGAGACTACGTCTTTAGAGGCCTTAGCGACTATCCCTAGAGTAGTGGCCGTGCCAACGTTTATCATCAAGGTCTCGTTGGCTCTTATGTTCTCGACCTTAACCATGTCTACTGTTCCCACAGCTCTTTCAAACAGCACGACTTCTAGGTCAAGCTCCGAGAGCGTTGGAGGGAGCGTGCCGGGCTTGCCCACGACGCTACCAGCTAAGGCGTCTGCTTTCGTGAGTGAGGGGTCTAGAAGTGTACCAATGCCTATCAACCCTCCGGGTTTAGCCTCTTCTACGCTTACATCGCCAGCCTTTAGGCTCACTATTTGAGTGTACAACGGCTCGTACTCGACCCTCCCGCCTCCTTTCTCTATCCTGACGCCGGGTCTTATCTCGACCTCGTCGCCCACCCTGGCAACACCTTGGATTATAGAGCCTCCTAAGACCCCACCTCTTAGTTCTTCGGGCGGCGTCCCAGGCTTGTTGACGTCAAAGGACCTAGCTATCAGCGCTCTCAAAGGCTTTGACGGATCCCTTTTTGGTGTCGGGATGGTCTTCTCTATGACCTCGACCAAGACGTCAAGGTTTGCTCTATGGAGGGCAGAGATCGGAATTATTGGCGCATCCCTGTACATGGTTTCTCTCAAGAACTCCCTTATCTGACGATAGTTCTCAATGACCTTATCTCTCGGAGCGACCTCTATCTTATTTTGTACCACCACCACGTTTCTGACCCCCATTATTTCGAGGGCCTTCAAGTGCTCTCGCGTCTGAGGCTGAGGACACGGAGCTGTAGCGTCGATCACCAATATGGCTCCGTCAAATAGCGTAGCCCCTGCGAGCATAGTTGCCATCAACATATCACGTTGCACGCCCGTTTATGGGCGTGCAATTTCGTGTCCGGGACAGTCCACGAACGAGTACTTCCTCAAGAACTCAAGCTTAGATCCGCAGTGCTTGCAAGTAGTCCCCGAGAGCGCGTAAGTTGTATAACATTGAGGAGGCGGGCATTTGGGGCACTTCAAGACCGTGGTGTCGGCGTAACCCAGCCTAAGTGTTATCCCCCTTCTCAATTCCTCGGAGTGCCTTGAAGCCCATACTCCCGAGAGGGCCCACGTCAAGGTCGTCTTGCCGTGGTCTACGTGACCCGTCGTGCCTATGTTCAGCTCAGCCTGCTTTTTCATCCACCCCTCAACCATGTTTAATCGCCTTCTCCTCGTACTTTATGACCATGTTTATTTGAACTATATCGTCAGATATAGTGTTTCCCCGAACGAGCTTCCTCTTCCTCAAACCCCTCTTCTTGGGCCTAAAGCCGGGTCCTTGGCTCAATAACAGCCTCCGCTTAACGGGTCCTGGGAGGTCAGGCCTCATGGGTGCTCCACTTCTATCGCTTCCACCTCTAATCACTAACTTAACTCCTGGCATTCCAAGCAACGCGCCGTCCACTTCATCTCCTATCCTAAGCCCTATTAGGGCACTCGCTTGAGGCCCGCTGACGGTTACCTGCTTAGCCTTTCCGGTCGCTGGATCAGATATGACCACTTTGAATTCAGGCGTTCTTTTTCACCCCTTAGCGTGAACACACTTCACGAGTTAGCTAAAAACTTTGAGGTCTTTAAATCAATACCTGCCAGCAATCCTCTTTATCTTAGTGATTTCATCGATGAGCTCCAGCTCCTCTCTTGACAACTGATCAGAGAACTTCTCCTTCAATACTCTCACATGTTCTAAGGGTACGTCAACGTACAGGTAATCGCCTTCGTCGACATGTCTACCAACAATTACGTCCCCCTTAATAGATATCGCGACGGCTTGCCCTGCCACGGCCTCACTTAAGCTCTTTTTCTGTTCTTGTATCTGCATTATCACCCCAACCCTTCTGCCCTTAGCGTTAATCAATGGATACCCGGGCCTTAGCTTCCCGGCCAATACTTCGACTCCGACTATCGCCGGGTCGCTCCTTCTGAATACGTAGCCCTTTAAGATACGGGCCTTCCCGGGCAAGATTAGGGAGGATAGCGTCTGCCTGCGATCCTCTTCCATTTTCTTCTTGACCCAAGCTAAGTAGTCCTCTATCAGCCTGTAAATGACATTGTTTTTAAACACCGGTATGTTCCTACTCTCTATCTCTTGCTCTGCGTCGGGGCTCGTACTAACGTTGAACGCTAAGATGACGCCGTGGTAGGGGTCCTTATCTCTCGTTATCGCGGCTTCGACGACGTCCCTCTTCGATATCTTTCCGACGTCAGCCAACCTCACTGGCACGCCTAGCTCCTGTAGCTTCGACACCAATGCCTCAAGGGATCCCAAGGTATCGGCTTTAACCACAACCCCTATGACGTCAGTCGTTATCCTGATCTTCGAGAGCTCCTCTGACACCCTCTTTACCGCTTCCTCGATTTCAGCTTGATCCCTCGCTGAGAAAAGAGGGCTACCAGCCACGGCGTCGTCGAGGCCATGGGCAACGACTCTTACGCCAGCGGCTGCGACGACCTCGTCCACGCTCTTGAACTTGTCCTCCGGGTCCCTCATCTCGTCCATGGGCTTGGGCATTAATATGCTCCTGATCTTGGTCACTATGGGACCTTTGAGCCCGCCGAGCACTATTGTGTCATCCTTTCTTAGTACGCCATCGTAAATTATCACGTCCACGACGTTGCCCAAGCCCGGGATCTCTCTGCACTCTAGCACCACGCCCTTAGCCGTCGCCTCCTCGACGTAGAGCCTCTTCAACATGTACCTCTGAGACAGGCCGGCCAAGACGAGCAAGAGGTCTGGTACGCCCTCTCCCGTCTTAGCGCTTGTGGGTATTATGGCCACTGTTCTGGCGAAGTCTCTTATTCTGTCGTACCTGTCGGCTTGAAAGCCAAGCTCCTCAAACTTGGCCACGATGTTGTAGATGAGCTCGTCGAGCCTCCTCTGGACCTGAGGCGGCTGAGACTTTATTGTCTCAACGAACGGCTTGAACTCGTTCTCAACCCACCCAGGTATTTTGTCTATCTTGTTCGCGGCAACGACAAAGGGCGTTTTCCTAGCCTTTAAGATCTCCAAGCACTCGTAGGTTATCTCCTCAAAACCTTCGAGAACGTCTATGACCAAGATGGCCATGTCGGCTATCGAGCCGCCCCTCTTCCTCAAGTTCACGAAGGCCTCGTGTCCTGGAGTGTCTATGACCAAGAAGCCAGGTATCTTGATTTCAACCTTTATGCTCTTGAGTAGCGGACCGCAAATCCTCTCGAGAGCTGACCACGGTAAGAAAGAAGCCCCAATGTGTTGGGTTTGCCACGTAGCGCCTGCTTGGCGCTACATCATGGCCCCAACCTCTTTAAACATAATCGCAGTGCCCCTGATCTTGTCCAGAAGAAGGGTCTTTCCTACATCTACGTGCCCTAGCACGCACAGAATGGGCGATCTGATTCTCTTGCTCTCACCACTGCTCAATTTACAATCACCTCCTCTAATAAGTCAGCTTGATGAAAAAGCTAGGTAGGAGAATACTCTTTAACTTGTCGTTTCAAAGCTTAAAGCCACGCCTCGTCAGCCCGTGAGTAAGCACAAAGCTCCTTCTCCTCGAAGAAGATCTTTATCTCCCTCTCAGCGCTCTCCCTGCTATCCGACGCGTGGATTATGTTTTGTGTGATTGAGATCCCGAAGTCGCCTCTGATCGTTCCGGGGGGCGCCTCCTTTGGGTTTGTCGGGCCTATGACCCTCCTAACGACTTGAATAGCATCGTCGCCCTCTACGACCCCCACGACTACTGGGGCCGAAGTAATGTAATTGATCAGCTCCTCGTAGAAGTGCTTGCCCTTGTGCACCGAGTATAGCTCTTCTGCCTTCTCTCTCGAAATCTTCAACATCTTCAAGCCCACTATCTTCAAGCCCTTCTTCTCAAGCCTCGATAACACCTCTCCTACGAGGCCTCTTACAACGGCTCCGGGCTTGACTATTATCAACGTCCTCTCAACGACCATCACTTGTACACCTTCCTAGTCTTCTTGCACCACTTTAGCTTAGCAGGATTTCTCCTCAGCTTCAACATGTTCTTCTTGCACTTGCTTGAACAGAAGTACAATATTGTCCCGTCGTTCTTGACGAACATAAGCCCGGTTCCGGGCGGGACCTCTTTCCCACAAAACGTGCATGAAATCGTCTTGAACATTTTGAGCACCGCCTTTAGTGAGTCGCCATGCCCATCTTATAACCCTTATCTCGTCTAGGACGAGGTCGAAGCGAGGGGAGAGGTTTATCAGTCAGCCTCTGAGGCCTAAGTAATAGGTGCACATCATGAGCTCTGGCTCGACTCAAGACGCGACGCCTGCGGAAGTGGTCCAAATAATCGGCAGGACGGGGGTTACTGGAGAGGTAATCCAAGTCAGGTGCAGGATTCTTGAGGGGCCCGATAAGGGCAGGATTTTGACGAGGAACGTCAAAGGCCCTGTAAGAATTGGCGACATATTGATGCTTCGAGAAACAGAAAGAGAGGCGAGGAAGCTCACTCCGCGGTGATTTAGAAAACTTACTAGTGACTTATTTCTTCCTTTCTTTCTTGACCTCTTTCTTAGCTGGTGCCGCCTTCTCTTCCGCTACCACTACTGGCGTCGTGGGCAAGCCAGCCTTGGCCTTTATCTCATTGACCTTAGCCACTATCTCTTCTACGAGCTCCTTAGCCTGTCCTGCCTCAATTATGGTCGCCGAGGCAGCCTTAACCTCGATCCCAGCCGCCTGCCCTAATTTTTCTTTGCTCGGCACGTAGACGTATGGTATTTTTCTCTCTTCGCATAGCAATGGCAAGTGCATCACCACTTCGGGAGGGTCAACGTCCTCAGCTATTAGCACAAGCTTCGCCAGCCCTCTCTCAACGGCCTTGGTCGTCTCATTAGTTCCCTTCTTTATCTTGCCAGTCTCTCTAGCAATCTTCAAGGCCTCGTAGGCTTTTTCAGCGAGCTCCGGCGGCACCTCAAACCTAACGTAGCTTGGCTTAGGCATGCATCCCTCACCTCCTTCTTGTCATCAATTCATGGGTCGAACAAGTCTTTACCTGCTGGCACCGCATTATAAACTTTTTAACTAACCATTGCCTTTAATCACTCATGGGCTAAGTAAAATACGAGCTTTCGCGCCTCCACTTCTTTGCGGTCGAGCCTTGCGAATCCTATGCGCACCAACTGGACTATGGATCCTTCCCCCAACTTTTCGAGGCCCTTCTCCCCAACCCCTAGGGCTTTGCTAGCATCTGGCATTACGACTTCGACCTTAACGTTATTATCGACTGGAACCCATTGTATTATCGGCGCTTTGAGGCGCAGGGCTTCTTCGACGCTCTCTCCTTTATAGAGCGCGTAAACCGCATCGCTTTCGACTCTCTCTAATTGGATATTGAATAGAGACATCAATCGAACAAGAGGACTTCGCTTCAAGAGCTCAACGTCTCTCTTAGATACATAGACCCTAGCCTCGTTGCCTACTGATGTTACCTCTATCTCCCTAAACCCTCTTTCGGGGAAGTCTGGATGTAATTGAGGCCTAGCGACAGAAAATGCAGGAGCGCCTTTAATTATGAGCTTTAAGGGCTCAAGAACGCAAAAGTACCTATCAGCTCTCGGATCCAAGTACTTGCGGTTCACGGAGTATATGTTCTCCCAGCTCAACGACGCTTCTGAGCTCTTTATTCCCACGTGGAGGATTATCTCCTTGAGAGTCTCCGGCAGTATGCCCCTCTTCCTAATGGCCATTATCGTGCCCAGGCGAGGGTCGTCCCACCATAGGAACTCTCCTTTTGCTATGCCCTTGCTTATTTGAGACTTGCTCAATATTATGCCCGTTAGTTTTAGCCGCCCGAAGTGAATGGTCTCTGGGAACTTCCATTCCATGTGGTCAAAGACATACCTCTGCTTGACCGTGTTGGTTATGTGTTCTTTAGCCCTCAGTATGTGGCTCACCTTGAGCTCGTGATCGTCGACGGCAGAGGCGAAGTTGTAGGTGGGCCATACGAAGTACTTGCTTCCGACTCTTGGATGAGGGTTCTTCTCAACATCTATCACCCTAAAGGCGACCCAATCCCTTACCGATACGTCGGGGTGATTTAGATCGGTCTTTATCCTAACGACGGCCTCCTTTTCCTCGTACTTCAGAGACAGCATGTCCTCGAACCTCTCAAGGTGTTCTTCGGGGCTCAGCCCCCTACAGGGACAGGGCTTGCCTACGTCGCGGAGCGACTTAAACAGCTCTTGGTCACAGGTGCATACATATGCTCCGTCCCTTCTCAAGAGCTCTTTACAAACATCATAGTATACTTCGAGCCTATCGGACTGATAGATAACTTCGTCGGGCTTTATTCCCAACCACTCTATGTCCTCTATTATCCACTTGTAAGCTTCTGGCAAAGGCCTCTTCGTCTTTGGGTCTGTATCATCGAACCTCAATATGAACCTCCCTTTGTACATTTTGGCGTACTCGTAGGACAATATGAGCGGCCTCAGACTGCCCAAGTGAAGTGGAGCATCTGGATTAGGAGCAAACCTTGTTACTATTACCTCGTACTTATCAGCGTTGGGTAGGGGAGGTAGAGCCTTCTCCTCCACCTCTCTCCTCTTTGCCATGGCTTCGGAGTACTTCTCCTCCACCTCTCTCCTAATGTCCTCCAAGCTCATCCTATTTACTTCGCTTATCAATCCTTCGACTAATTTAGCGAGAGCCCTGGCTTGACCCCTCAGGTCAGGCCTCACGGCAATGACCTTGCCGAGTACAGGTCCTAGAGCTGCCTTCCCGCCGTGCTCGTAAGCGTTTATTAGAGCATATTTCCTTATCAGTTGAACCACGTCGTCTGAGAAGCTCATATGGCCCTCCTTCTTCTCAAGTATTCATTGACGTCTATGCCCCTCACTTTAAGCCACTCTTTAACCCTCCCTGTTATAATGACCTCAGTCCTCTTCAAGTCCTTCAAGTTTCGAGAAGCCGTTAAAAACATAGCTCCCCGTAATTGCTCTATTAAGACTCTTAGGTAGGCCCTCAAGGCGTCAATGCCGCGGCTCACGGCCCTTAAGGCTGGCAAGGCTATTCCGACGAGGTCGGCCCCTAGCGCTATGGCTTTGGCGCAATCGATCCCGCTTCTTATTCCTCCAGACGCTATCACGGGGACGTCGACCCCACTTTTAACTTCAATAAGGCTTACGACGGTCGGTATACCCCATTCGGCGAAGGCCTCGGCCACCTCGGCCCTAAAGCTATCCCCGTACCTCCTAGCTCTCCACGCCTCGACCTTGCACCAGCTCGTCCCTCCGGCTCCAGCCACGTCTATAGCCTTTACTAGGCCCTCCTCGACGAGTCTTATAGCATCCTCGCGCGAAATGCCGCATCCAGTCTCTTTGACTATTACGGGGACTTCTACGGCCTCTGAGACCCTCCTAATGGCTTGCAACGCGCCTTTGAACTTAAGGTCTCCTCCCATTTGAGAGAACTCATGCGCTGGGTTTAAGTGTATGTTGAGCGCGTTTGCCTCGATCATCTGCACTATTTTGCGCACGTGGCCCACATCAAATTGGCTTACGAGCTGAGTTGCGCCAATATTGGCGATTATATAGGCCGTCGGCGCTCTTTTGCGCACTACCGCGAAGGTATCAACAAGGCCCTCGTTGAGTAACGCGGCCCTCTGACTACCTACGGCCATGGCCAAGCCCATTTCCTCGACCACTTGGGCTAGCGCGCTATTTATTTCCTTAGCCTTAGGGTGCCCTCCGGTCATTGCCGAAATTAGTATCGGAGCCCTTAATTTGAAGCCGAAGAAGTCCGTCTCCAACTTAACCTCGTCGACGTCTATTTCTGGTAGGCATCTATGGACGAGCCACACGTCCTCAAACCCAGCAGTGTTATGGTGCATTTCGACGTCCTCTCTCAGGCATATCTCTATGTGCTCGAACTTCCGATTGCTTATGTCGCTCAATCGACTTACGCCTCCTTTATCATGGTTCCTTTGAAGTCTAGTCCATCAAGCGCTTTAAGTAAATTTTTTCCACGCCAACTTACGAAGCAGACAACTTTTACGCCACCACGAAAAGCGCTAAATGCTTCTTTTATTTTCTTGAGAAGTCCTCCTGTAGCGTCAGAGTCAGAAGCTGCGATCCCTATTCTCTTTAGAACGTCCTCGTTTAAGAACTTCACGAGCTTGGCGCCTGGTACCCTCTTAGGATCCTCGAGGTATATGCCGTTGACGTCAAGCACGTAGATGAGCTTGTCGGCTTTAAGCTTCAAGGCTAAGAACGAGGCTATTGCATCCCCGGACAAAATGCTCACGCCACGTCTACCTCTATCTAAGACAACGTCCCCGTATAAGACGGGGATGAAGCCTCTTCTTAACGCCTCTTCAACACCCTCAATAAAGTGTTCCTTGACGTCGCCTTCCTCTAGAATAAATGATGACGATGGCTCAACGGTGTAGGGCCTTCCCCCCAGTCTCACGAATTCCTTGACAACCTCTTCGTTAAGCTTCCTCATGGCCAACCTCGTGAGAGCAACGCCCACGTAACTTTCATCACTGATCAGTCCCCTGTTTAGCTTATACTTCATAGCTAATGGATGACCAAAAGACCCTCCGCCATGGACTACAACGACCTTGCCACCCCTCTCCACATGGTTGAGGACTTGAGAGCACATGCTCTTCAAAGCCTTCCTTCTCACAGTGAATGGTCTGTCCTTCAAGGTGATGGCACTTCCTCCAAATTTCACAATCGACAAGGTCATGTTTGCTCAGCCCATCAATGCGATAGCTTGAAAGCCCATAGAACTAGAGGCCCTCAGGCCCTCGTCTAGTGCGTTGCGATCCTCGCCAAAGAGAATGAAGCCCCTAAAGTCTTCATCGACTTTGCACGCTATTCCCTTCAAGCTAGAAAGCCTCTCATAGGCTTTGAGGGTCGAGAGCGGGAGCCCCGACAGTGCGACACACAGCCTGCTGTATTTGACGAGGGCTTTGCGAAAGAGTTCAAAGTCGCCGTCAATGATTGAGCGCGCTACCATGATTATCGCTCTACCCAAGGCGTGAAAAGCTACATTGAAGACTTCCTCAAGCCCTTCGACCTCATAAATCCTAAATCTTAGAGGTGCTTTTATGCTTAGGCCTATTCTCCAGGGAAAATCTTTTCGGAGCTCAGCTAAGCCCTCACCTTCTCGATATGCCACGAGCCCCTCACTCCTCATGCTCTCTAAGACTGCCTTGATTCTCGTGCTAGAGGTGGCCAACTTTCTTGAAAGCTCGTAAGCCGAAAAGCCCTTTGGATCCATCTCCCTAAGTAGCGTCGAGAAGATTGCAATCAATGAATCCATGGGCGACAAGTTTTCAGAGCTTCGAATAAGGACATCGATCTTTAAAGAGTTTAAACGAGATGAAAAGACTTTCGAAAGCCTTTTCTCGAGATACTTGGCGAGAGGATTTGGCCATTCGACCTTTAATGACCCAGTACCTGGGTGGATCGACATCGAGAACCCTTTATCCTTCGCAACGTAGCACAACATGGGGTAATCGTACTTGACGAGGGACTGGCCGATTATACTCGTCGGGACTTTCACGAACAAGTTCTTGGACATCGAGGTCACTTTTCGACCTTCACAGAGCCGTATCCAACTACCGAGTACTTATCGCCAGTGACGTCACCTGAGGTTGCGTACTTCAATATCGTTGCTTTCTTGGCCCCCAACTTCTTTACAGCATAAAGCATTGAAGCTACAGGGCCAGGGCCGCACATCGATACGGGCAGAGAGTCGACTAGCTTCAGCATCAAATCAGGGTCCAAGGCTTCTATGGCCTTCAACACTTTAACGTCCTTGTTACAAGCCCTATCGTGGGGCTCGTAATGGGTGAGGTCTGTTGAGGCTATTATCACGGCGTTTTCATACTCGACGGCCTTGGCTATGGCATTGCCCACCTCTACGCACACATCCCTCATCTGAAGCATCATGCATATGGGGACGAAGCTGAAGCGATCGCCATAGATGTATTGCAGTAGCGGTAGCTGGACTTCTATCGAGTGCTCCTGCAAATGGGCTAGCTCGTCAACTGCTACTATATCGCTATTTCTAACTATCCTCCTCGCTACTTCGCTGTTGATCTCAACGTTTCCGAGAGGCGTCCTCCAGTAACCGCTATCGACTATTGAGACTCCAGACCCTAGGCCCGTGTGGTTTGGGCCTAGTATCACCACGACGTCGGGGATTCCATCTTTAGCGAGCTCGGCGTAGGAGTGCGCAGCTATCGGTCCTGAGTACACGTAGCCTGCGTGAGGACACACCAAGCCTATTATGTTCCTCTCGCCTTGTTCATTAATTGAGGGAATGGAGCCGGGGCCTAGTTCGTGCTTAAAACACCACTCTATTCTCTTCTTGAGCGTCTCGCTATCTCCTTCGTAGAATAAGCCCGCTACAGCTGGATACCTAATCTTTCTCAAACCTACAACACCAGAAAAAGTAGCCGAGATACGACTCTTTAACTTTCCTCTGAAGAAGAGGCTTCTTCGATGGGTAGCCTGGCCTCGAACTCTGCTACGGGTACTGGTAGGTCACCATCAGGCGGTATTACCCCTCTTTCTCTCAGAACTTGGCGGGTCAAGAGCCAGTAGACGAGCGCCAAGGACTTTCTGCCTTTGTTATTGACTGGTATTATGAGGTCGACAAAGGCGGCGTCGTTGTCCGTATCGCAGAATGCTATTACTGGCACGCCTATTTTGGCGGCCTCATCTATAGCTTGCTCATCTGCCCTCGTGTCGGTGGCTATGAGGAGCTCAGGCTCCATGTAGAAGGGGAGCTTGGGGTTTGTGAAGGTGCCTGGAATGAACCGGCCTGGTATTGCGACAGCGCCCGTCAAGTTCGCGAACTTCTCGATACATCTAAAGCCGTACTGCCTCGACGAAACGGCCACAACCTTAGGGGGGTCATACCTAGCTATCATCTTCGCGGCTATTCTAATCCTTTCATCGGTTTTTGCCAGGTCTATGACGCAGAGACCGTCAGGCCTGATTTTGTAGATGAAGGGCCTGAGCGCTATAGTCTTTATGTGAGTACCTAGGTGGACTCCAGCCTTCAAGTACTCCTCCCTTGCTATTAACAGCTCCTTTTGTTGCAGAGCCACGCAATACACCTCAGCGAGTCAATTGTGGTGGAAGCTCAGCCATAGATTTAACGTTTTCTAACATCTCCTCAACTCTGATGAGCTCATTGTGCTTGACCATTCTCTCCCCGCCTAAAATCCCAGCTTTTATGACTGGGCATCTAAGTCCAACAGCGAGGTGGCTTATGAACGTGTCCTCGGTCTCCCCCGACCTGTGCGACATCACCGGCATAAGCCCGCCAGCCCTCGCAACTCTCAGAGCTCTATAGGCATCCGTGAGAGTTCCAACTTGGTTTGGCTTTATTATGATAGCATTTGCTGCCTTAAGCTCAAGTCCCGTCTTGATCCTGAGCACGTTCGTGGTGAAGAGGTCGTCGCCGCATATGAGGGCTCTGTGGCCTATAGCCTTTACCAAAAGGCTAAAGCCCTCGAAGTCTTCTTCGTGTAGTGGGTCCTCGATGTACCTCAAATCGTACCTCTCGGCCACCTCGATTACATAATTTATTTGCTCCTCCCGAGTACGGCCCTTCCCTTCCCTCTTGAGGAAGTAGACCTTCCCTTCAGACATCCACATGCTTGAAGCGGCGAAGTCGACCCCCAGCACTATCCTACGCCCGACCTCGTCGCTCACGTTGTGGCATGCCTCACTCAAAGCTTGGAAAGCCTCTTCGTCTGAAATGTTTGCAGCCCAAGCGCCCTCATCACCTCTGCCTCCAGCAAATGACTTGTCGAGCTTGCTTAGTATCTTGCCGACCTCTCTGTGGACTTTAAAGCAAATCTCTATGGCCTCGCTGTAGCTCTTAGCCCCTACGGGAATTATTAGGAACTCTTGAATGTTCGGAGCCCTTTCTCCAGCGTGCTTTCCCCCGCCTACGACGTTGCCCAGAGGGAATGGCATTTCTGTTGCAAATGCTCCCCCTACGTATTGGAAAAGTGGTAGCCCTAGAGATGAGGCCGCCGCCTTCGCTACCGCTATGGATATAGCTAAAGCGGTGGCCCCTCCTAACTTCGAGAAGTTACCGGTCCCGTCGACTTCATGTAATAAGCTATCAATAGCGACTTGGTCAGTGGAGTCCATGCCTATGAGTTTTTCTGCTACGACTTCGTTCACAAGCCTAACTGCTTCGTCGACCCCCCCTTTAGGAAATGGCACGACCTCGTGGGCGCCAGTGCTCGCACCAGCTGGAGCTGAGGCCCTGCCAAAGCCATCGATCGTCACGACTTCGACTTCTATCGTCGGCCCTCCACGACTATCGTATATCTTCCTAGCGTAAACGTCTTCGATAATGGTCTCAGCCAATAAGTATCTCCTCACGCTAAGCCGATATCCTCTTGAACATAAGTAGCTCATCTATCAAGTCTATGTGGCTCAATAGCATGCGCCTACAACAGTACCTCTTGACGTTCAGCTCATCAAGAGCCTTCTTGGGGTCTTCGCCCTCATTAACGCGTTTCTTGAACTCCTCGTAGAGGTGGCCTATCGGCTTACCGCACGTGAAGCATCTTACGGGTATTATGACCATAGGCGATCACTTCAAGTTATCTGTAGCTCTTCTGCCTCTTAGCCCTTGCCGACCTGCCCCGAGGCTTCTTGGGCTCTGCCTCTCGAGGATCTCCTACCAACATATGCCTGTCGTATTGAAGGAGTATTTGCTTGACCTCGGGCCTATCTTTGAAGAACTCGACAACTCCTCTAGCTATGGCTATCCTTGATGCAACAGCTTGGCCCATAAATCCCCCACCTTCGACGCTGACGTCTATGTCGACGAGGTTCCTCAAGTCTCCTATGAGTAGCAGAGGTTCCATGATCTTCCAGCGCGCTATTTCGGGCTCCAAAATCTCGAGGGGCTTGCCATTGATGAAGACCCTCCCCTTCCCAGGCTTTACGACGGCCCTCGCTACTGCCGTCTTTCTCTTGCCGGTCGTTAAAACTATCTTCTGAGTAATGCTCATGAGCTCCACCCGACCTCCTTGGCAAGCTCGCCTATCGTTATGTATCTCCTAGCGAGCCGAGAGGCGTCGGCCTCGGGGAACCTTATCTTAGGCCTATTGGAGTACTCTTCGGGGACGCCGATATAAACTCTCAAGTTCTTATATGCCATTCTGCCTTTCCATTGCTTGTAGGGCAACATGCCCCTTATGGCCCGCTTAACTATCATGTCCGGCCTTCTGTACTTTTTAGGACCCTTCTCAGGCATCTTCCACGTCTTCTTAGAGAGCACGTACTCCTTGTACTCTTCGATTATTGACTGCTTGTTTCCCGATATGACTGCTTTTTCTGCGTTCACGATTACAACTCTCTGCCCTGCCAAGAGCATCTTGGCGACTAAGCTCGCCATCCTCCCTAGAATTTGCCCCTCAGCATCTATTATGACTTCTTGATCCACGAGCATCACCCTATGATCTTAATGCCAGAACCTGTTGGTCTTTCGACTATCAGTTGCTCTATGGTCAAAGCCCTTCCGCCTGCCTTCTCGATCTTCTCTTTAGCGCTCTTAGAGAACCAGAGGGCGGCCACTGTAACTGGGTGATCGATGAGCCCGGCGCCGAGGACTTTACCCGGCACGACCACTATATCGTTGGCTCGCGTGTACCTCCTGATCCTGCTGACGTTCACAACAGTTCTCTTCCTCCTCGGCCTGTTGATCCTCTCCATAAGGTCTCTCCACAGTCTAACGTGGTATTGTCTATAGGCCCTTCTTAATGCTATTATGACTCTCTTAATCATTGGGTTGGTAGCTCTTATCTCTCTCATAATGCTTCCTCCAAGGCCTTTATGAAGCGTTTAGCTTTATCGATGAGCACGTCAGCCGACTTAATTATTATGTCTTCAGGGGGCATGGTCCCTGTGGACTCCAAATAGAATATGAATGATCCGTCTACTTTACTCACATCGATAGCGCCTCTGGGGCAGGCCTCCACGCAATCGCCGCACAACGTGCACTTTAAGACGTCAGCTACCTCGACCTTACCTCCATTCAGCTTTAACACCGACTTTGCGCACGCCTCGACGCACTTCCCACATCCATCACACAAGTTGTTTACGACGTCCACTTTAGGGTAGTACTTGTACGCGCAAGCAGAAACTGGTTGCCACTTTGCATGGTCTTTGCCCAGCCCGAGTTGAGCATAGGCCTCCAGCACTAGCGCTTGGCCCGCTTCAAGCTTGACTATGGGTATGTCGCCGTAGACGGGCCTTACGTTAGGGTCGTCGAAAAGCAGGTCTTTGGCGTACACCACCGTCGGATATTCGGCCTTAACGTCCAAGTAGAGCCTCGCTTGGCACTTTGGGCATCCAGAGCCTTGACATTCACAGTCTCTGGGCATCACGTAGCCTTCCTTAGGAGTCGTTAAGGGTATTAAGCCGAGTCTATGAGCTATGATTTCGTCAAATAGCACCGAGGAGTTCGTTAGAATGACCACGTCCTCGATAGCCATCGTTGGGACCTCGGCTATAGCCACCCTTCTCAGAGAGTTCACAAAAGCCGTGCTTACGCCTTTAATTACAAAGCGCAACTCGTTGCCCTGCCTCTCTAGGAGCTCTACCTCCATGACGAGTAAGCCCTCCTACACTCTCCTACCACGCCTGCCGCCAGGCTTCCTTATGTGGTCGTGCGGTATTGGAGTCACGTCTTCTATGCTTCCTATGATCATGCCCGCCCTGGCCAAGGCCCTTATTGCTGCCTGGGCCCCTGGGCCTGGGATCTTGGGACCACTGCCACCAGGCGCCCTCACTCTGATGTGAATGGCGTTTATACCTCTCTCCATGGCCATCTTAGCTGCTTTCGTGGCTGCGAGCATGGCAGCATAAGGCGATGGCTTCTCCCTATCGGCTTTGACGACCATTCCGCCTGAGGCCCTTGCTACGGTCTCGGCGCCAGTTACGTCAGTTATTAATATTATCGTGTTATTGAAGCTGGCATAGATCCACGCGATGCCCCAGTTGAGGGTCTTTGAAGCACTTTGAGCGGAAGAGCTTGGAGCTTGAGATGAAGGCGCGGAGGACATCAGCCTTCACCTCTACCGCTTTCGACGTGAACGGGTTGGCCTACCAAGTGTATGAGCTTCTCCTCGTCTATCGTTATTAACCTATTGGGAGTCCTCACCCTCACCCCGCCTATGGCCACGTGGCCGTGGACTACTAGCTGACGAGCGTGGTGCATGCTCTTGGCCAGCCCCTTTCTGTAGACTATGGTCTGGAGCCTCCTTTCCAAAACGTCTTCAACCCTCAAGGAAAGCACGTCGTCGAGCGTAGCGTTTGCTGGTAATAGGCCCAGCCTGTAAAGCCTAGACAGGAGCTCTTGGACTTGCTTCTCATCTCTTTGGGCCAAAAGCCTTCTAGCGTGGTGCCTAAACTTCCTTAAAATGGTCATAGCCTTCCAGAGCTCGCGCTTATTTCTGAGACCGTAAATCCCGAGGAGCTCCATCTCCTTCCTGAGTACGTCCCTTCTCCAAGGATGTCGCGGCCCCTTCCACGTCTTCCTAGGCTTCTTCGGATCCCCCATAAGGCCACCTCTGCTTAGCCTTTCGGCTTTTTCTTAACTCCAACGGTCATGCCGACCCTGCCCGTCGTCCTAGTGCACTGTCCCCTAACCTTCAGTCCGAGAGCGTGCCTTATGCCACGCCAGCACTTGATCCTCTTGAGCCTCTCGACGTCCTCCCTGACTGTGAGCACTAAGTCCGACCCTATCAAAAGCTTGTAATCCCCAGTCTTGTAGTCTTTCTGCCTATTGAGGGCCCAGCGGGGGATGCCATATCTTAGAGGATTGGCTATGACGTCCTCTATCTTCTTGACCATGAAGTCCGACAAGTAGCCGACCCTCATGGTCCTGTCTAAGTCGAGGATATTGACTATAGCCCTAGCGAGCGTTGGGCCTATGCCCCTAATCCTAGCCAGGCCCTCCTCTATGTTCAGGCCACCGTCTAGGTCTACCCCCGCGATTCTGACTATGTGCCTGAACTCTTGAGACATCGCCTGCCCTCTCTTGCAGTAAGATTTGTGAATTAGAGAGAGCCAGATGGCAGTAAATATACTTTACTAAAGGTCTAAAGACTTTAAAGGTCTAGGCCATAGTCAGCATCGCACTTATGTTTTGAGAGCTTCTCGTGCGATTGGCTTCGCTGCACGTTACTGTAGCCTCAGGAGATGGCCTTTCAATATCCTTCAGCCTCTCCCTGATGCGCCTTGATTCGTCTTTCGACAAAAATTATCTCAGAGGACGCCAGCAGGTGCGGGGAGGTGGGCTTATGAGCTTAAGGCAGGTGTATGTTGCAGGCTTCGTCAGGACACCGTTCTCGCGCATGCTCAGACTCCGCGGTGGAGATTGGGGTCGCGACGGCCTGTGTTTGGCGGAGGACGGGGCCGCAATAGTCCTTCAAAGGGTTTAAGCTCGACTCCGCCCATCCCGAAATTCACTCCTTGAAGACGAAGACTTCAGGCAACCTCAAGTCGGCATGGGAAGGGACAGCGTTACGGCAACCTCGATATAAGCTTAAGCTAGTATCCCGTTTTTGCCCTTTATAGAGGTGAAGCGCTATGAACATCAAAGCCGAAGTCCTGAGCAAGCTCGCATCGCTGATTAATGGCATACCCGCGTCGAGCGCGCACGTTATAGCGAGGAGCGTCAACGGGAGGTTGGAGATCAACCGCGTCAGGACCTTAAGGGCCAACGTGTTGGGAGTGAAATACGAAATCAGAGTGACCGACAGAGCCGTCAAGATTGACGTCCACGACCCGTTGAATAGGGAAGAAGACTACTCGAGGCTCTTGCTCTACTTGCTAAACGCCCTCGAGAGGGCTTTACAAGGAAAATCGGCCACGCCAAAGAAGCTCGTAGGCTTAATGCAACTGGCTGGGGGTCAAACGGCCAGGCTCTACGATAAGAAGGCCATAGATTTCTTGACCATGGAGATGGACGGGTCGACCCCCGAAGAGGTGCGGAGAGCCGTCGAGGACATAGGAGGAGTATTAGTCGAGCACCTAAACGCTACTTGGAGCTTCGAGGTCACACCCCTAAACGGGGTGAGAATAAGGGTAGCGTTTTGGCAAGGAGAAGAGGACATGCCCTCGGGCGCATCAGTGCTAGTGGGAGAGGAAGTCGAGGAAGTCGGCGTTCCAATAGAGGAGCTGATAACGATAGTAGAGATGACGATAAATAGGTTCGTGCTGTTTTACAGGAAGGAGACGGGAAGACAACCAAAGCTCTTCCACTCACTATACTTCTAGCTCTACGCTTTACGCTGTCTCGGCGCGCTTCCTCTTCGATGTGATCCTCGCGGTAACTACTTTCTCGGAGCTAAAGAACTTAGTAGCTATCAAGAGGACCAAGGCTGTGAAAGCGGCGTTGTAAAAGATTCCGAGTAATGGAACAAAGTAGTTGCCCAAGAGCACGACCCTCGCAGTTATCATCGGGTACGAGAATGGGATTGCATACAAAATTATCTGTAGGCCCAAGGGTAGCAGCGAAATGTCGGCATACATCAGGACGAATGCCGGTACGAATATTGGAATGGAGATCAAGCCGAAGAGGCTCTGCGCGCTCCTGACGTCCTGAGCGTAGGCGCCGAGGAGTAGAGACAATGCCAGCAGGGACATCAGTGAGAGGAAGAGCGAGGTTGCGAGGATCAAATAGTCCTCTGTTGGGATGCTCAGGGGAATCTCGCCGAACGGGAGGCGGCAACGACGGCCGAGCCGACGAGCTTCCCCCAAAGCACCGTGACCCTCTTGAGGGGTAGCGTGAGCAACGTTTCAAGCGTCTTCTCCTCTTTCTCGATGGCGATCGACACGAGAGCCGTTTGGGAGGCCAACACCATTATTATCAGCATCATTATCGGCATCATGAGCGATTGACCTATCGCTGAAGAGATGAATCGCTCTGGCAATACATCGACTACTTCCCCCTTAAACACGGTCCTGCTCTCAACGATTAACGGGTTCAAAACGTTGGACGCATCGAGGCTGGGCGCGTGAGTGCTGATGATGACCGTGGAGAGAGCCCTCGAAAAGCGGTTTAAGAGCTCGCTCACGGCGCTCTGCACTCCGCCCTCACTCACGCTGAGGGACTTTACGACGACGTAGAGCTCTACCTCTCCTCTAAGCCCTTTACTCAAGTTGTTGCCAAAGCCTTTGGGTATCCTTATGACGGCCCTAGCCTCTTTGGTTAGCGCATCGTCGATCCAGCTGGCCACCTCAACGTCTAAGAGGACCACGTTGGGCATGTGCTTCAAGAAGTCGTATAGAAGGAAGAGTGCTGAGAACCATCTTCGTCTACAATGGCGACCCTAATGCTCGTAGCCTCTTTCTGGGCGGCCTCCAAGGCTATCGAGGACAATCCCCCATTAGCGGAAAGATTACGAGCGGGACCAATATTACGCCCAAGAGTATCCTAGGATCTCTTACGAGCTCCTTGATCTCTTTTAGCACTACGGCCTTGAAGTGTTTAGTCAATCCTCGCCACCTTTGTGAAGACTTCCTCGAGGTTCGCGGCCCCGTAAGCCTCTTTGAGCTCACGCGGAGAGCCCTCTACCACTATCCTGCCGTCGTGTATGAGCGCGACCCTGTCGCATAGGAACTCGACCTCAAGCATGTTGTGGCTTGAGAGCACAACCGTCAAGTTGCGCTGTTTTGCATACTCTGATAATCCTCCTCACATGATATGCATGGATTACGTCGAGCCCGCTGGTAGGCTCATCGAGTATCGCCAGCTTTGGCTTGACCATTAGCGTCCTAGCGAGCAGAAGTCTCCTCTTCATGCCCTTGCTGTACGTCGCAGTCCTATCTCTGATCCTGTCGCCTAGGCCTGCAATCCTCAACCCTTCATCAACCATCTCTCTGAGCTCCTTGTAGTCCTTGGCGTAGAGGCTGGCCATGAACTCCAAGTATTCGAGCCCGGTTAAGCGGGGGTATACACCTGCTTCCTCGGGGAGGTAGCTGATTATCTTCCTGACCTCCTCGGCCTCCTTCACAACGTTCAACCCGAAGACCTCTACGACGCCGTCAGAGGGGGCGAGCAATGTGGCCAGTATCCTCAGCGTAGTGGTCTTGCCAGCGCCGTTGGGCCCGATGAGCCCGAAAACCTCTCCTTCCTCGACGTTGAAGCTGATGTTTTTGATGACCATCCTCTTCCCAAAGTACTTGACGAGGTTAGAGACCCTAACAGCCATAAACCACCTGATAATCCTTGACGGGCACCGGTTTAAAACCCTCCGTGCCACAAAGCATGCTCGAAGCGGTCCTTGATCGCATTGCTAGGGCTTGGCGAAAAGGTTCATGTGCTCGAGCTCTGTCGTTGTGCACAGTCTTCCGAGAGATGTCGACCTAATAGAGAGATAGTAATGGTGCGCTCCTCGTCACCAGAGATTCTCGTCTACAAGAATGGGCACAAATAGCGGCTTACGTCCACCTCAGTTACGGTCGGGTCAAGACTTATAGCACCTCTATAGAACAGCTTATCGAAGACCGCGCCAAGTAAGGGGTTGAGGCTCTTGGCGAGCAAGAAGCAAATTAAAGCTTTCCTGGACAAGCGCAACGTCTTCGCCGTAGTGGGGGCCAGCCGCGACCCTCAGAAGTATGGACATCAAGTATACAAGGACCTCAAGAACGCTGGCTACAAGGTCTATCCGGTGAACCCGAATGCTCAAGAAGTCTTGGGCGACAAGTGTTATCCAAGCTTAGAGGAGCTCCCCGAGAGGCCCGATGTGGTCGTGGTCGTCGTCCCTCCACGAGCGACCGAGCAAATCGTCAAGGCCTGTAAGGAGTTGGGGGTAAGGAAGGTCTGGATGCAACCTGGCTCGGAATCTGAGGAGGCAGTGAGATACTGCGAAGAGAACGGTTTGGAGGTCATTTACAACACGTGCATAATGGTCCAAAGGAGAAGGAGGGAGTAACACGTCCGCGCGCACGTCCTCGCTAAGGCTCTCTAGGATATTAGCTTAGGGGATTAAGGATAAATGGGGCGAAAACCTCGTCGTCCCAAGAACCCTTTGATGAATAGCAGTTTGGTGCGGCCGCCGGGATTTGAACCCGGGTTCGCAGCGTGGCAGGCTGCCGTCCTAGTCCAGGCTAGACTACGGCCGCCCTCTCTCTACATTGAGAGGGTGGATTATAGGTTTTTCTTTGTTGCCCTCAGTAACTCCTCTATCTTTGATAGGTGCCTCGAGAGGTAAACCGCTTGACTCGAGACCTCCATCAACGCCCCCTTCTCTACTACTAGATGTCTTATCTTCACATCGGTTTGTGCTATTCTCTTCGCTTGCTCTGCCATCACATGTAGTTGTGTGCAATGAGGAGAGCCGTCCATCGTCAGCACCGTTATTGAGGAGGGCCTTGCATAAGCTATTATAGTGGCTAACTTGAAGCCAACCTTGTCCAAGTGCTCCTCACTCATGCACACAACGAGCGCGATCCTTCCCTTAGCCGCCTCCTCGAATATCTCTGAGTGCTCAATTGGCAAGCACTTACTACAAATGAGCAGGTCCTTCCCCCTTAGAAGGGGGCTCGTGACGCTTATGGCCATTAGCTCCAATTTCCCTTGCATGAAGTTATTTATGCCCGCTGGGCGAATAAGCGTTCACCACTGTCTTGGGGCCTCGCAATGTCCAAGAGGAACGTCGTCGCCCTAACGTCGTCCATGTTCCTTATAACCACCTCTATGGGCATAGCGAATCCCGTAGTCCCGCTGTACGCTAAGGACCTCGGGGCCACGTACATCGATCTTGGCCTGATAGGTGTGGCTTGGTCGGCGCCCTACTGCTTCTTCCCCCCGCTCGCTGGGTTATGGAGTGATAGGAGCGGTAGATTAAAGGTCTTTCTAGTGGGGATATTGACGAGTACTATTGTGCCTCTCTTGCTTTTGACCTCTAAGTCGCCTTTCGACATAGCGCTCGTTAGGCTCTTTCATGGCGTGGGCCTATCGTTCCTATGGGTCGCGGGCGAGGCCCTGATATCCGACGCGACCAAAGAAGAAGAGAGAGCCAGATACTTGGGTCTCTTTAACGCTTCATGGGCCATGGGATACTTTATCGGGCCCATGATAAGCGCCTCCATCATCGAGCGAGCAGGCTATGTGGGCCTTTTCTGGCTCTCCTTCTACGTAGGCTTGACGTCGCTACCAGTGTTGTTGTTAGCTGAGGGAGGCGTTGAGCCGAGCCGAGTCGCGAAAGGTGGCGTGGCGCAACGCGTGAAAGAGGCCCTCTCAAGGGGCTTAACCTTCTACTTGGCCGTTACTGCCTCTAGCATAGTTCTGTCGATAATTTACAGCGTCTACCCGGCCTACCTCCGAGAGCTCCACTTCACGGATCCTGAGGTGTCGCTCGTAGTGGGCGTAGTAGCCGCAGCGAGAGTCGCGGGCTTTTGGTCCATGACCATAATCCCGAGACTCGGTGAGAGAAGGGCCGTCTACTTGGGGCTGTCTCTCCAGACGATAGCCTCACTTCTCATAGTCCTCGCTCGCGACTTTGCCTCGGTGGTTTTGGCCGTAGCGATGGCTGGCTATGCCGTTGGAGTGCACGTACCAGCGTCTACATCAGCTATCTCTAGGACTCTCGACAGGGAGTTCGGCCTTTCTCTCGGGATAATGGAGTCCATGTTTGGAGTTGGATGGGTTGTGGGCCCCGGGGTCGGCGGAGTATTGGCCGATTGCTTCTCGTGGAGTCCTTCTCCGTACTTGTTCATGGCCTTCGTTAGCGCGGCCTCCTTAGTCTACTTCGTTGCGAGGTCTAGGTAGCGAGTAGAAGACTGATATATTTCTTCGCAATTCGTTATCGCGTGAGCTTGGCTAAGCGGATTGACTACACGAACGTGAGGCCAGACGCCACCTTGCGCGACATCGAAGAGCTCTGCAGAGGAGCTCTTGAGCTGGGGGTCAGGGCCGTGTGCGTCAACCCTTGTTATGTCAGCTACGCAAAAAGGCTCGTCGGAGACAACATCTTGGTATGCGCCGCAATAGACCTGCCCTTTGGCTCATCTAAAATAGAAGTCAAGAGGAGGGCCGTTGAAGAGGCCATAACCGATGGAGCTGACGAGGTGGACTACGTGATAAACATAGGGATGGTGAAGAGCGGCCTTTTGGACTACATAGTGCAGGAGGCGCGTGAGGTGCTCAAGGGAGCTGGCGGCTGTGTTGTCAAGGCGATAATCGAGACGGGGTATCTAACAGTCGAGGAGGCGGAGAGAGTGGCCGTGAGGCTGGCCGAAGCCGGCATACACTACGTGAAGACTTGCACAGGCTATGGGCCCAGAGGGGTGACGATAGAAGACGTCTTAGTATTAAAGAGGGCCTTGAGGGGGAGGGCCGGGATTAAGGCTGCTGGAGGAATAAGGGATGAACGGACGGCGCAGACGCTTATCGACGCTGGAGCGGACATAATAGGGACGAGCACTGCGAGACGCATCTTGAGGCCTTAAAGGCCTAGGTGTCTGCGCATCTCCTTTGCTTCCTTAAAAGACTTTGGGCTGAAGGGTATAGGGTGATAGCAATGGAGTTGCAAGCCCGTTTGAGAGTTGTAGCTCTTGACGTGCGTCCAATCAAACCTTTCTCAAACAATATCTATCGCTAGATTTTTTACTAAAACTTGAATTACCAGCTTTCATAATTTCCGGTTCCTATATCGAGCAGCATACAATACCTTACAAATTGTCTATATAATACAATCGTATAACGTGCTAGAAGTATGATTATGCGATATGTTTTCATATTTGAAGGAGCAAATATGCCAATTATGAATCATCTTTTTAATGGTATCTAAACTCGTATTTTTTATCAACTAGAAGGGACTTGTAAACGATTTTTAGAAAAACGTGAAAGTTTAGTTTAATCTGATCGCTCCTTGGATGCACACTGCTTCGCATAAACCGCACTCTTCGCACTTCTCTGGATGTTTGACTTGTGAAACACCGTCAATGAGCTCTAGCACGTTGTTTGGGCATATATCAATGCATCTTCCACATCCGATGCACTTTGATTCGTCCACTTTGGGGGACATCGAACACCACTTTCAGCAAGTGTTTTAGTCCCACTTGAACAGCATGGCTCTTATGTGACAAGTACCTCCCTCTTGGTTTATTTCGATGAGCTCCGTGTCCAGGCCAAAACGTTCTTCGATTAATCCTAGGCAGAGGTTTGCGCAGAGGCAGACGAAAGAAGGCATCTTGGACTCCTTGACTCTCTTCTGAACTGGTAGATGCACGCAGTCGTGTATTCTTAGGTCTAGCACCACGTCACTCAGCGCCACATCGCCTCCACCGATTACTCCGATCGCTTTTAATGCTTCGAGAACTCTCTTAGCGGCCTCTGGAATTGCGAGGTTTGAGAAGTCGAGGTTGAGCTTTTCGACCAAGTCTTTGAGCAGACCTCTTCCAACAATGCAACACCTGAATTTGGAGGCTCCACCGAAACCGTCGTACACCACCTTAAGGAGGTCGTAGAGGACCGCGTTAACCCAGTCTTTGTTAATTCCGGAACCCCTTTCGCTCATGAGGCTCCCTCCTTCTTCTGTCCGAACCGCTCGTAAAAGACGACCTCTTCAAGCTCCTTTCTCGGACGGGGCCTCGGGGCCTCGTCGGGGTATCCCAGCGCTACAACGCTAACTATCTTATACTCTTCGGGTATATTGAGCAGTTCCTTCATCCTCATCTCGTCCCTGACGTCGGTACAGGGCGCGATGACCCAGCACGTGCCAAGGCCTAGCGCTTTCGCCATTAACAGTATGTTCTGAATGGCTGCAGAGCAGTCCTCCCTCGGATCCCAAGTGTTCTTGTCGGCGCATACAACTATGTTCACCGGGGCCTCGGCGAGGAACGCCGACACCTTACCAGATGCTAGCTTCTCGAAAACGCGCCTCCTCTTTTCCTCGGGCCACGCGTGTGCGCCGAGCCTTTCGATCATTTTTCCGGTGTAGAGCTCTACCGAGAAGCGCCTCCCGCTCCCCCTTCTTGCGATTTCACCTATTTTCCTTCGCGTTTCTGGGTCCTTTACGATTATGAAGCGCCATGGTTGCGCGTCTTCCCCTGTCGGAGCCCAACGAGCGGCCTCTAAGCACTTTAGTATCAGCTCGTCTGGGACGGGGTCTGGCTTGTACTTTCTTATGCTCCTCCTCTCTTTGATGACTTTTAACACTACCTCGGCCTCTTTCGCCTCCATCGCCTCATCTCCTTCAAGGTTAACGGACTGTATGTGGCGTAGGAGACCTTTTAAATTTTTTTATCAAAGGCCTCATGTGTGAGTTAAGCTATGGCCGTCATAAGGAAGCCGCTTGTGCTCGATCAGCCTTCCATCGACATCATTTTCTCTCGAAAGTTTTTTAAACGCTTGTACATCACAATTGTTTTACAACCACGGGGGCATGTACATGTCGACTAGCCTTAAGAGCATACTAAGTGAGAGCGCTTCAAGCGAAGGCGTGGGCCCCCTCAAGAGAGTTTCTAAGGAGGAGATCGAGAAGATCAAGAATTCCAAGGACGAGGTGAGGGTCGAGTACCTACCATCAACGCTCTGCGGCTTCGGCTACTCATCCCCTCCAATGGAGGTGCACGTCAAGAACGGCAGGATCATAAGGATCTTGCCCTGCCACCTCTCTGAGAACTTCAGGATATGGGAGATCAAGACCAGCAGGGGGACGTTTACTAGGCCAAAGAAGTCAGTCCCCTACTCTCACATGCTGGCGTACAAGTGCCGAGTTTACGCGCCCACAAGGGTCAAGTATCCATTGAAGAGGGTCGACTGGAGCCCGGACAATCCTAACCCGCAGAACAGAGGCAAGTCGGGTTTCGTCAGGATCTCTTGGGAAGAGGCTATAGACCTCGTCGTGAAAATGGTCAAGAGGATTAAGGAGAAGTACGGAGATCTGACGCCCGTACTCGTACAGGCCGACGGGCACGGGCAAACGGGTATATGGACGCAGCACTACTGGGGCCACTACTTATTCGACGTCCTCGGCTTTGGGTGGACACAGCAGGTCAGGAACCCGGACAGCTGGGAAGGCCTCTACTGGGGGGCGAAGCTGGCGTGGGGCTTCGACGAGCTGTTGGTCGGGGAATGCGCTAATGATGGTGCGTGGGACAACGTCTTGGAGCATTGCGAGATGATAGTGCTCTCTGGGTGCGACCCGGAGACGACGGCCGCGGCCTTCTGCAATAACGTCTCATTCCTGCTCGAGAACGTCAAAAAGGCCGGCATAAAGTTGGTTGCGGTGGCCCCTGACCTGAACTACACTGCAGCCGTCTGGGCGGACAAGTGGATCCCTATAAACCCGAACACCGACGCAGCGCTTTACTTGGCCATCGCCTACGTCTGGATAAAGGAAGACCTCTACGACAAAGAATACGTCCAAACGCGTTGCGTAGGCTTCGAAGAGTTCAAGAAGCACGTCCTAGGAGAAGACGACGGAGTCCCGAAGACGCCTGAGTGGGCGGAGAAGATAACGGGGATACCATCATGGACCATTAAGGCTCTAGCAAGGGCTTGGGCTAAAAAGAGAACCTCCCTAGGAGTAGTCTTCGGCGGACCTAAGATCAGGGGCATATACTCGCACATGGCTTCTAGAATGGAAGTGTACGTCCTAGCGATGCAAGGACTAGGAAAGCCCGGGAGGGAGTACCTGAGGTTCTGGACCTCATCAACGCTCAACACGCTAGAGCTGGCTCCGTTCCCGAACTACCCAGAAGTGTCGTCTGAGAAAGCTGGGCGCATATACATCCCGCCGACGAAGTACTCTCATCGCGCGATGAAGCCTCCATACGTCAAAGTCCCGCCCATCATCCTAATAAAGACGTTAGTCCCAGACGCCATTCTCAACCCGCCGATTACGTGGTGGTGCTCGGGTGGCATCCTCAACTTCTGCGTGACTAAGGAGAACGACATGTTTGTGAAGTACAGGTATCCCCCGAGCGACGACCACCCTGGCATTAGGATGATATGGAACGAGAACGGTTGCTACACGACCTGTTGGTATGGGTACAAGTTCATTGATGCTTTGAGGAGTCCAAAGATAGAGTTCCACTTAGTGATTAACCCGTGGTTCGAAAACGACGCCCTATTTGCGGACCTAGTGTTGCCCGCTTTGACCGACTTCGAGACTGAGGACATGGTCGTTAGCGCCTTCTGCGACATAGTGGGGATCGCCTATCACGGCAAGTGCATTGAGCCCCTAGGCGAGTCCAAGAGCGACTACGAAATCCACAAAATGATTGCGGAGAGGCTGGCCAAGGAGTTCAACAAGCCTGAGCTCCTCGAGGCGTTCCCAGACCCCGACACGTTCCTCAGGACTAGGATCTACGAGAGGCACCTCGAGTATGCCAGAGGGACCAGCTGGGAGGAGTTCAAGAAGAAGCGCATAGTGCTCTACGAGCACCCGACGTGGGAGGAGTGGGTCGAGATAAAGAAGAAGTACGGATACGACGCCTACGACTCTTGGATGACCAGGTTCTGGAAGACGGGGAAGGGCATAGAGACCCCATCTGGCAAGATCGAGTTCCAGTCGCAGCTGATCCTGAAATACGCTCCAGACGACAAGGAGAGGCCCCCTGTCGCCAAGTGGGTGGAGCACGAGCACCTGCCCACTTCGCCTAGGAGGGAGAAGTACCCGTTCCTGCTGATGTCGAACCACCCGAGGTACAGGTTCCACTCGCAGGGAGACGAGATAATATGGCTGAGGGAGCTCTACAAGGTTAGAGGCCCAGATGGCTACATGTACGAAGCCGTGTGGATCAACCCCGTCGACGCGGAGAAGCTAGGGGTGAAGACGGGGGACGTCGTGATGATATACAACGAGTTCGGGGCGGTCTTGGCGGGCGCGTTCGTCACCAATAGGATAAAGCCGGGCGTGATATCGGTGGACCACGGCGCCAGGGTTGACATAATCAGCGTTGAGGACAAGATAGACAGAGGAGGAGCTATAAACCTCATATTGCCGCCTCCGTCAACAAAGTACAAGTCTGGCGAGGAGATAAGAGTGCCAGAGCAGATATGCTCTGGAGTTCTCGTTGGCGTCAAGAAGGTCGACGTCCTTGAACTGATGAGGAAGTACCCCAAGGCCTTCCAGAAGAAGATGCACCCGATAGTAGGGCCGGTCCTAGAGGCTTATCTCGTCGGTTGAGGAGGTGGTGCGCGTGGGGAAGGTCATAATAATTGACGTGGGGAAATGCGTGGGTTGCGACTCCTGCGTCATAGCCTGCAAAGACGAGTTCGTGGGCAACGATTGGAGCCCCTACTCCAAGCCGCAGCCAGAGTACGGACACTTCTGGATGAGGCTCGACAAGGTAGAGCGAGGCTCGACGCCAAAGGTCAAGGTGACGTACATACCTCGCCCCTGCATGCATTGCGATAGCCCACCCTGTGTGAGAGCTTGCCCGGTCAAGGCGATAAAGAAGAGGGATGACGGGATAGTGTTAATCGACCCGGTCAAGTGCAATGGCTGTGAAGGGTTGCCCTCAAAGCTGTGCATGGACGCCTGTCCTTACGAGGCGATATTCTTTAACGAGGACTTGAGGATAGCGCAGAAGTGCACCATGTGTGCGCACTTACTCGACGACCTGCAGTGGAAGTACGGGCCCAGGTGCTACGACGTGTGTCCCACCGGGGCGATAATATACGGGGACGAGAACGACCCCAAGATCAAGGAGCTCCTGGCCAAGGCCGAAGTGCTGAAGCCAGAGCTTAACACGAAGCCTAGGGTCTACTACGTGAACTTGCCGAGGCCCTTCATAGCGGGATGCGTGGTTGACCCAGAGGAAAAAGAAGTAATAATAGGCGCCAAGGTGACTGCACTAGAGCTGAACACGGGCCAAGTGTACGAGGTGTTTACAGACGAGTTCGGTGACTTCTGGTTCACGAACCTAAAATGGAACCACGCGTACTTACTTAAAGTGGAGAAAGAAGGCTATAAGGAGAAGGTGCTCGGAGTTTACAAGACAGATAAGGACATAAACGTAGGGGACATATTCCTAGAAAAGCAAAAGAAGCAGAGTTAAGAAGGGCTCGCGTCTTCGAAAGCCCTTCATTATCAATTTATTTTGTATAACTTTTATAGCTTTTTAATAAGAACATCGACTACGTCGCGTCATTACTCTTACGACGTCAACACCTAGGGAAGTAAGTTTTCAGCCTCTGTTAGGGGCTGTTTCGTAGTTGATGTTTGTGTGTTAGGTTTATAAGCTCTGATTCTGTTCATTACTACTGGTGTCAGCTATTTCAGAGAATTCGGAGAGGCTTTTGAGACCTAGGGAGGTCTGCCAGCGTCTTGGTATTAGCTACTCCACCCTCTCTAGGTGGGTTAGGGAGGGCAGGATTAGGGCTGTTAGGACTGCTGGCGGCAAGTATAGGGTTCCTGAGGGCGAGGTTA